>Ga0207134_1008_pt1 | contig 66602 bp, 53 predicted proteins | sample Alteio_BWMinHeat_12_FD_153527 | JGI IMG/M metagenome (GOLD analysis project Ga0207134, IMG submission 153527) | Enriched cells from forest soil in Barre Woods Harvard Forest LTER site, Petersham, Massachusetts, United States -... | ecosystem: Environmental > Terrestrial > Soil > Temperate forest >... | reverse complement strand
GAATGTCGCCGATTACGGTGAGCCCGGCCGCCGAGGAAGTGTTTCGAAAGCGGAAGACGAAAGTGCAGAGCTGGTATTTCGATTTGACGACGGCGATGAATTATTGGGGCAAAGACCGGCTGTATCATCACACGCCGCCGATTTCGCTGATTTTCGCGCTGCGCGAAGCGATGCGGCTGGTGGCGGAGGAGGGCCTGGAAGCGCGCTGGGAGCGGCATCGCGTGAATCAACTCGCGCTGATCGCAGGCATCGAGGCGATGGGGCTGGATCTGTTGGTGAAGAACCCGGCGGACCGTTTGCCGACGGTTACGGCGGTGATGATCCCCAGCGGCATTGACGATGGGAAAGTGCGGAATCAGTTGCTGGATGAATTCAACATCGAAATCGCCGGCGGCTTCGGCGCTGTAAAGGGCAAAATCTGGCGCGTCGGGCTTATGGGGTACTGCAGCCAGAAACCGAACGTGCTGCTGTTCCTAGCGGCGCTGGAGAAGTGCTTGCTCGATCAGGGATTGCGTGTGCCCAGTGGCGCGGGCGTGGGGGCGGCGATTCGCAGCTACTCGCAGGTGGAAAACGCGGCGGCTGTCACCCGATAGCGATGCACCTCGGGCGCCGTCCGTCATGCTGAGCGAAGCGAAGAATCTCGGCGCGAATTGTCAAACGACCAGTCATCGAAGGAGATTGCGTGACCACACGCCCACAATTAGCGAACTCCGGCGCCATGAGTCAATTTATCGGCGCCTTCGAAGTCACTTCCAAATTGAGCGGAGAAACGTATCAGTGCCGTTTCTCCCACATGTGGAATGGCATCGCAACGCGCCATTCGGACACCATTGACACCAAATTTTTTGTCGATGGCCAGGCCCATGTCGTCGGTCTGGCGCACACCGCGTTCGTGAAATTCCGCGACAAAGGCGGGCGCGACCTGACCGACCGCGAAGCGAGTTTCGTCGCCGCTGAGTATTTGCGCGAACGCCTCGAAGAAGCCGATGTGCGCCCGCTCTACGACGTGGCCCACGACGACGTCCTGCGCCTGATCGCCCAGGTCGGGATCAAGTAGCGCGCACTAGCGCCCCACGTAGGAAACCTTGCCTGAATTCAGCACCTCGCCCAAATGGCTGGAAATCTCGAGTAGCCGGGCAAGCGGAATTGGCTCTTTGTCGTGCGGCGCGTCCCAGTGCATGTGGAAATGCCCCGCATTAATGTCCACAGCCTTCCGTTTCGTGATGCCTCCATGCGGATGCGGAACTTCGATGAACCGGATGCTCAACTGATCGTTGCGAAGCAACAGGGTGCGCCCCCCTCCGCAGTATTGCAGCCCGTTTTCGACCCGCCGCACCATGTATCCCTTTTCGCTGCGAATTTCATCTCCCGGTTTTGGCAGCATTGCGTGCGCGGGGTCCAGTCCTTCGTTTAGTTCTTGCTGCCAGCCGAGATAGAGTGCGGCCGCCACAATCACGAGGCCCGTGACCATCATTGCGATGTTGAAATGCCAATAGAGGCCCGTCGCTGCGAGCCCCGTGCCGATGAATCGCAAAAGATTTGGCGGGCTCAAGAGTGCCGTTTTGTACCGCACCCTCTCGACCTTTCCATCCGGCCCGTAGACAGCCTGTTGCTTCAGAGTGACGGGACCCTCTCTGTTCATCCGTGTGTACTTATCTAGGATGTAAGCCAGCAGAAAGATCCCCAATCCGCTGTAGACCAGTGCCCAGTTCTGCGGCCATTCGATCCCTGCAAGCGTAACGGCGCCGCCGGCAACCCAAATAATCGTTGTAGGGCTCGCCGAACGGAACACCATCCTGTCCAGGAACGGCCGGAAAGGAGGCTGCGGAGAATTGGGCTTGGCTTGTTCAGTCATTGGCTTCCGCGTGGAACGCGTCCAGGGTCGGATGGCGGAGGCCGTCGCGGCGAATGAAGTGAATGACGAGGAGCATAAGTAGAGCGCCGCAAACCATGACCGCGACGGCGATTTGCAGACCGAGCTGCAGGTCGTGAAGATCAGAGATCTTGCCGACCACTTGAGGGCCAAGGCCGCCCACCAGTTGCGTGGCAAACATGTACACGCCGACGGACGTGGCGTGCGCTCGGCGGGGCATCATGTCGTGAAGAACGGCGGTGACGGGGCCGTGATACCAGGACATGAAAAAGCCGGCAATGAAGAGGCCCATGAGCACGAATTGTTTCTCCTCGGACTGGATGGCGAGCAATAAAAACGGAGCCGCCAGAAGAAATGCAGCAGCAACGGCGATGATGCGGCCGTAGGCCAGGCGTTTCTGAAGCTGGTCGGCGACCCAGCCGCCCATGAGGACGCCACACACCAGTGAGAGGAGAGCAATGAGCGCGAGCGAGACAGAGGCTTCGCGCAAACTGAAATCCTTATAGTTAACGGCGAAGTCGGTTCCCCAGGTGAGCAGAGAGACGCTTGCAAACGTGATGCAAATGCCCGCGGCGATCATGGAAACGAAAGCGGGGACGCGGAGAAGCCGGGCAATCGGTACGACGTCACAACGAGGGCCGCGGGGCGGTTCGTCAATCCAGAAGAGAGCGATGCCAGGTATAATTCCCACGAACGCCACGATGAACAGGGCTGCCTCCCAGCCGTAACGTGGCCCGATGATGCCACCGAGAGCCTGACCGGACGCTCCGCCCAGTAACATCCCGGAAGCAAAGATGGATTGCGCAAAGGCGCGGCGTTCTTGCGGAAAGCCGCCGGAAATCATGGATTGGGCGGCAGGTGCGTAAGCGGCTTCCCCGAGGCCGACCATGGCCCGCGCGATCAGGAAAAAAAGAAAAGTGGAGACCAGGCCGCCGGCGAACGTTGCGATGCTCCACAACAGGATGCCAATGGCGATGATGGCCTTGCGGCTGAAACGATCGGCTAAGAAGCCGAAAGGTATACTGCCGGCGGCCAGGACGACGAGGAGAAAAGTTTGCAACGAGCCGAGCTGGGCGTCTGTAGCATGAAGATGATCGCGCAAGAGCGGGATCAGAGGAATGAAGATCTGGCGAGCGGCGAAGTTGACAAAATTGATCAAAGCAAGTACAGCAAGTAGACGAATTTGGTGAGTAGTGAGCGGAGTGGACTTCGTAGACATGCTGAATTGGCTCGGTGACTCGCGCACGACCTGGTGTAGCGTAATCCGGAAGTTATCAGCCTTTGCTCGGTCTATCAAGATTATATAATGACTAAGAATCCCGCCCCATCCGCGAACGCGACGACCAGTGACCGTTTAACCACCGTTCTTTCCTACGGTGTGTTGCTGCTGCTCATCTACCTCGTTTTCCGGATCTACGAACCGTTCTTCGCTTCGTTGGGTTGGGCGGCCATTCTGGTGATTTTTTTCTATCCGATGCACCACCGGCTCCTGCGGCGTTTCTCCGCGACCCAGGCGGCGGTCTTGAGTACCCTGGTGGTGACCTTCCTTCTGATCGTGCCGGCAATTCTCGTGACCACCTTGTTCATTCGTGAGGCGTTTTCCGTTTCACGGGGCATGCAGCATACGTTGCTGGTGCAGCAAGCGCCCATGTTGGCGAAAAGCTGGGCCTGGATCGCTCACCATGTGCCAGGCCTGGATCCCAACGCCGATGTGCTGGAGATGCTGGCCCAGGCCGTTCAGAAGCAAGCGGGATTTCTCGCGGAGCGCCTCGGCACGGTCCTGCGCAATATCGCGGCGTTTATCTTCGATCTGTTCGTGATGACCTTCGCGATGTTTTATTTTTTCCGCGACGCGGACCAGATTGTCCGGGGAGTCCGCGGCATTCTCCCTTTTGATGCGGAACATCGAGACACCTTGATGACCCAAACGCGGAGCCTTATTTCCGCGAGTGTGACCACAAGCCTTATCCTCGCGGCCATTCAAGGCGCAATCGGCGGACTTGGCTTTGCGCTGGTGAAGTTGCCCGCTCCACTTTTCTGGGGTGTGGCCATGGCCTTCTTTTCGCTGGTGCCGGTGGTGGGCTCCGGACTGATCTTCGTTCCAGCGGCGTTGTGGCTGGGCTTCACGGGACATTGGGGTGGGGCCATTCTTCTGCTGGTGATTTGCGCGGGAGTGTCCGCTATCGTGGACAACCTCTTACGGCCGCTGTTGCTTGGCGGGCGAACTGAATTGAGCGGGTTGGTGATCTTCATCAGCGTGGTTGGCGGGGTCGGCCTGTTCGGAATGTTGGGCTTGGTGCTGGGGCCGGTCCTGGTGGCCACGGCGGCGGGAGTTCTGGCGGTGTACATGGAGAGGCCGGAAAATCCGCCCATAACGGCTCGATAACACCTGGTTTGTCTTGCCGTGGGGGCGTGACTTGAGTGTGCTAGAGTAACGCGCTCGAAGGAAATTCATGACGACCAGACCGGCCCCGAAACCCACGGAGCTTCCCGCGGCGAAACTGCGGTGGAAGTGCGAGCTCTCGCGCATCCCTTTCGAAACAACCGCGCAAGCGGAGCTGCGCGAAGGTTTCATCGGACAAGAGCGCGCGCTGCGCGCACTGAAGATGGGTGCGGAGCTTTCGGCTCCCGGTTACAACGTTTTTGTGTGCGGTTTAGCGGGTACCAGCCGCGGCGGAACGATCGCTCGGATGGTCGAAGACCTTCACCCCCCGACGAAAGAGTCGCTCGACCGCTGCTACGTCAACAATTTCAAATTGACCGACCGCCCGCGGTTGCTGGCGTTGCCTCGTGGCCAGGCCAACGGCTTCAAAAAAGACATGCAGGCGGGAATCGATTTTCTGCGGCGGCGGATTCCTCAGGTGTTCGAAGGCGAGCCCTTCCAGCGGCAAAAAGGGCGGATCGTCGAACGCTTCACTGTGCGCGAAAAAGAATTGATGGACGATTTCACGCGCAGGATCGCGCGTGAACAATTTGCGCTCGGCCACATGCAGGTGGGCGCGGTAGCGCTGCCGGAAATTTTCCCCGTGCTCGAAGGCCAGATGGTCCCCATCGAGGACATCTCCAAGATGGTCCACGAGGGGAAGCTCGAAAGCCCCATGGCAGAAGATATCGAGCGCAAGTACGAGCAGTTCCGCCAGGAATTCACCGTGGTGTACCGCAAGACGCTGACGCTCTCGCGGGAACTCGCCAGCGAGCTGAGTTACCTGGAGCAGGAAGCGGCCTCCGTGCTGGTCGATGGCGTCATCGAAGAACTCAAGGAAAAATACGCCGGCCCAAACATCGCCGAATATCTTGAAGAAGTGCGGCACCATCTTCTCGACAATCTCGACCCTTTCAAGGAGCGCGAGGGCGAAGGCGAACACGATGAAGAGACGCCGGACGGTTTGCCGAAGGCGCAGGGAGGTCCGGAGCGCGATCCGTTTCGGGTCTACGGGGTAAACGTCATTCTCGCCCATGGCGACGAAGACAAATCTCCGGTCATTTTCGAGACCACGCCCACGTACGCCAACCTGTTCGGGACCATCCAGCGCGCCTATGACACCCGAGGTGGATGGTCCAGCGACTTCATGGATCTGCGCGGCGGTTCGCTGCTCCGCGCGGATGGCGGCTTCCTGATTATGTATTCGCTGGAAGCGCTGTCCGAAGTCGGCGTGTGGCGCGCACTGAAGCGCACGCTGAACCACAACCGGCTGGAAATTCAGCCGCTCGAAATGTTTTATCCCTTCGGCGGGAGCGCGCAGAAGCCGGAGGCCATCGACATCAACGTCAAGGTGATCCTCATCGGGGACCGCTCCTTGTACGAGCTGCTGTACGAGTATGAGGAAGACTTCCGCAAAATTTTTAAGGTGCGCGTGGAATTCGACGAAGAAATGGCCATGAGCGACGGCGTCATTGCGGAATATGCCGGGCGGCTGCGCGCGTTGTCCGAGAAAGAAAATTTGTACCCGTTTGACCGCGGCGCATTCGCGGCCATGCTCGAGTACGGCGTGCGCCAGGCGGGGCGAAGAAACAAGGTGACGGCGCGCTTCATCGAGATCGCCGACCTGGCGCGCGAGGCGCATTACAACGCCGCGGCTGCCGGGGAATCCGTGGTCCGCGCCGCGCACGTGCGCGGCGCTTTGTCTTCGAAAATGGAGCGCCACAACCTGATCGAGACGCGCATCCGCGAAATGATCCAGGAAGGTACGCTATTGGTGGACGTGGAAGGGACTCGCGTCGGCCAGGTGAATGGACTGAGCGTCCTCGAAATCGGCGGATACTCCTTCGGCAAGCCCGTGCGCATCACTGCGACCGCGGCTCTTGGAAAAACGGGTTTGATCAACATCGAGCGCGAGGCCAATCTGAGCGGGCGCTTCCATGACAAAGGCATGCACATCATCGCCGGATTTTTGCGAAGCCTGTTTGCCCAAGACAAGCCGCTCTCGCTTGCGGCGAGCATCTGCTTCGAACAATCGTACTCGGGAGTCGATGGCGACAGCGCGAGCTCCACGGAGATCTACGCGCTCGCCTCGGCGCTTTCCGGCTTGCCGCTGCGGCAGGACATCGCCGTGACCGGCTCGATCAACCAGCAGGGCGATATTCAGGCGATTGGCGGAGTGAACGAAAAGATCGAAGGTTTCTTTGATGTGTGCCGGATCAAGGGGCTCACCGGTACGCAAGGCGTGATGATGCCGGAATCCAACGTGGAAGATTTGATGCTGCGGGAGGATGTTCTGGAGGCGGTGACTGCTGGGAAATTTCACGTCTGGCCGGTCGGCAAGGTCGAACAAGGCATCGAGCTTCTCACCGGGATGGCCGCCGGAAAGAAAAATGGCGACGGAAAATTCGAACCGGGGACCGTGCTCGCGCTGATCGATGAGCGCCTCCACGCCATGGCGCGCACGTTGAAAGAATTCGAATAGCCTCGAAATAGGCGCGCTCTACCTGCCTTTGGGCCGCCTTTCTCTTTTCAAAGCTGGACTTCTCTCCCTGAACTTGGTGAAGGACTGACACTCCTATTGCCCCCATGCGGCAGCTATTCTGAGACGCCTGGCGTTGAGAATATCCCGTGGCGGATCGCATAGTGGATGAGTTCGGTGAGGGAATGCAGTCCAAGCTTGAGCATGATTTTCGCTCGGTGCGTCTCCACCGTCCTGATAGTAATTCCCAGCTCGGCTGCAATCTTCTTATTTGCTTTTCCCTCTGCCAGAAGCCGAATAATTTCAACCTCGCGTGGGGTTGGCCGGGCTTGCGAATTTTCCAGTGGGTCAGATTGGTCTCTTGTCTTGAGAAAACCCTTCAATACGATGTCGGATACTCTGGGAGTCAGGAAAAGCTTACCAGCAGAGACGTCATTTACCGCGTTCACAAGGTGCATAGCAAGATCGGATTTCAAGATGTACCCAAGGGCTCCTGCTTCCAGAACCCGGCGCACCATCTGGTCGGATTCATGCATCGTGAGGACAACAACTTTGGTGGTTGGACCTGCCTCGCGAATCTGCCGCGTCGCCTGCAGGCCGTCTAAATCGGGCATGCTGATATCAACGATGGCTACGTCTGGTTTCAACTTATTTGCTTTCTCCACTGCCTCCCGGCCGTTCGCTGCCTCGCCGATGATTGTCCAGCCACGTCGAGCGCGGAGGAGTCCCCGTATGCCGCGCCGGACGAGCTCATGGTCGTCCACCACCAGGATACGAAGTTTCTTCGTGCCTCTAGTCATCTGCGGGTATCGTCGCGCGCACCGTGGTGCCACTACTGCTGGAATCAATGTCCAACCTGCCGCCGATGAGCTCTACTCGCTCGTGCATGCTCAGGATGCCAACTCCAAGCCCAAAGGACAGTTCGCCTCTCCGCAGGTTTCCGGAAATTCCACTACCTTTGTCGCTTATCTCCAGTGTGATCTTTCCCGGGTCGCGCTCAATCCATATCTTGGATTGGGGACTTCCCGAATGCCGCTGGATGTTCGTGAGACTTTCTTGAACCACGCGGAACAGAGTCAACTCGATACCTGGCTTCATCCGTCCGAGACGCGGCGATATCTCCAATTCAACCGCGATTCCAGTTCGCTCCGTGAAGCCCCCCGCGTAGTGCCGAATCGCATCCTCCAGTCCGGCTTCATCCAACATCGGCGGGTGCAATAAATAGGAAAGGGTACGGACCTCCCGGATGCACTGATCCGCCAACCCTTGGCATTGCCGAGCGAGCTTGCGCAACTTCCTGCTGGACGAAGGAATGGAAGCATGGAGTTCACTCAGGGTAGTTGCCAGAGCGACGAGGTCTTGGCCGGTGGAGTCGTGGAGGTCCCTGGCAATTCTTCGTCGCTCCTCGTCCTGCAAACGCAAGAGCTGGCCTGAAAGGCGCCGTAGCTCCCCTTCGGCTTGCTTTCGATCTTCGATATCGGTGTTCGTCCCGTACCATCGGACGATCCGTCCTTCCGCATCACGCAGCGGCAGGCCACGTGCCAAAAACCAGCGGTACGTCCCGTCGGCTCCGCGGTGACGTTCTTCTTGCTCGTAGGTCGTCCCATTTGTCACAGACTCTTGCCAGGCTTTTAGCACCCGTTCCCGGTCGTCAGGATGAAGAATGCTCTGCCAGCCGGCCCCTTGCAATTCTTCCAGCCCGAGCCCCATGTAGGAGCGCCAACGCTCGTTGCAATAGTCAAGTGTGCCGTCAGGCGGGCCGCTCCAAATCTGCTGTGGGATCGCATCGAGCAGCGTCCGCGACCGGCTTTCCGCTTGCTTGCGGTCGTCAATATCGATGGATACTCCGTACCACTTGACGACATTTCCCTGCTCGTCGCGGAGAGGCACGGTGCGAACCAGGAACCAGCGATATTCCCCGTCAGCCCGCCGCATCCGTAATTCATCCTCGGAGGGCTTCCCAGCGGCGAAGTCCGAGAACCATTTTTCCAAGACTCGTGGTAGATCTTCGGGATGAACCGGGCCCGTCGGGTTTTCAATTTCCTCCCCCAAGGAGAGGCCCGTATAGTCCATCCAAGTCTGATTGACGAAATCACAGGCGCCGTCCGGCTGAAGGGTCCAGACCATCGTTGGAAGTGTGTCGATGATAAGCAGAACGCGATCTTCGGCCCTTTTCAGATCTTCGATGTCGCTGGTTGTTCCATACCATTTGACGATGCTGTTCTGCTCGTCCCGCAGCGGCACGGCGCGAATTAGGAACCAGCGATACTGCCCGTCAGCTCTGCGGAGACGCGCCTCCTTCTCAAAGGGTTTTCCAGCCGCCAAAGCCTCGCGCCATTCCTCCATCAAACGGTCGTCAGGATGGAACGCATTATTCATCCATCCCCAGCCCATCCCGTCCTCCAAGGAAAGGCCCGTATATTCCCGAAAATTTCGGTTGAGGAAATCAGCCGAGCCATCAGGCAATTTGCGCCAGACTATTGTGGGAATTGTGTCGATGATGAGCCGCAGGCGCTCTTCGATGACATTCGACGCGCCGTCAACACCGCGGTGGCGCGTTTTAGCCCCGTTTTGGCTCATGGTGCCCTCCACCAGACCCGACTTAGCAGTTGTCAGGGCATTTGCTCCTCATCGTGCCTGGAACTTCTGTCTTTCAATCGGAGCCGACTACTTACGATATGGCTGCTTGGCTGCGCCGATAGTACTCCAATCCTGAGGAAATGGCTCGCAGCCGTGTCCCGTTGAGCCCGGCTTGCATTCGTGGGATCCAAGGGTGGAGCGGAAGTCGGTGGCGCCTGCCGGAGAAAGTGAGGGGCCAAACCAATACATGATTTGCGGTACGTAGTTTCCGGCATTGCACGCAACGGCGTGAGGTTCCATAAACAGGTGGCCGTGCAGAAATCTTAGCGCGAGGGCGATACCGGCAATTACCGGCGCAAGCCAAAGCCTCAACTCACGCCGCTGAACGCGTGTGATTGGATTGAACTATATGGTTGAAAAAAGAATAGAGAATTCGGGGCCGGATACCAAATTTCGGGCCGCCCCGGCTTCTCTCGTGATTCCAAAACAGTCCGTTCGCAAGGGGAGAGACGGCGTGGAAGAATTTTTGATCTGCAAGAATGAAAAATGTCGATTTCTGATTTCCCTTCGAGAAGGTAACAAACTCTTACGCCGCTCGGAGCTCGTTCTCAGCACATGTCCGGAGTGCAATCACGAATGGTCAGGCTCCTGCCCCTTCTGTCTGCAAACTCTAGCGGTCGCTTGGCAAAACAAAGTCCCCAGCTGTTCACATTGCAATAGATCGCTGCAACCCGAGGGGCTCGTAGGATAGATTGCTTACCGCCGAGATTTTTCTGTGCGGAAGGGACATGGATAAGGCACAAGGCTCACGATCCTTAGTACTCTTGAAGTTTCTCAAGAAGCGCTGAAAGTCGCGTGCGAGACGCGGACCTTGATGCTGCAGATTCACGAAGCCGGCAGGCCGGGAGCTGACCCTTTACCTGGGCGCGGGAGCCATATAAGCCTGCCGATGGTCGACGCGATACGAATTGACAGGAGCGTTGCGCGCCGAGACCTGTGAGACGGAAACGCGGACCTCGATGGAATGCTCGCTGCCGTCGAGTGCGGGTATTGCGAATGCCAAACTGTATTCATGACGGACGAGTTCCGCGATTTCCGCATACACGGAACTGAATTCGTTTTTATTCGATGGGAAATAAGCACGCCCGCCTGTAGATTCAGCCATCCGCTTTAGGAGTAAGTCCGCTTGTTCGAACTGCTGCGCTACTTGGGTGGAATTGTTCGCGGGTGATTTCTGCTTTTTGGCGGGCTGCGGATTTTGCAATCCCTCGGTCAATGAGATGGCGAAAAGCCGGACATCGCCGGTCTTGAGTTGTTGAAGAACCATTGCCGGTTCATTCGAAGCGGAAGTATCCACACCTGTAGAGAGCAGGACAATCGTTTTCTTGCCTTGAACTTGTGCGAGCCATTCGAGAACCTTGGAAACACTGGAAGCCAGATTCAATGAGCCGAAACCTAGATTGAAGCGCAGTTGCGCGAACGAGGCCGCGAAGGCCTGTTTGTCCGGAGTGAAATCGAGAATGGCCTGAGGCGCCTCCGCATATTTCATTATCGCGACGCAATCGCCAGCGGACAAACCATCGAGCAAGGCGTGGGCGGTTTGCAAATGGCTGCTCTCGAGAAGATAGACGGCAGGTCCGGCCTCGATGAGGAGCAGCACTTGCGCCGGCTCCTCGATGGCGGCGAAGCCGGTGAGTGGCTGCTCGATCCCATTATCAAACACACGAAAGTCTTCGCGACGCAGGCCTTCGACGAAATGACCGCGCGAATCGGTGACGATCACTCCAACATTTACGCGGTCAACGCTGACGTGAATCGTTTGGCTTGGTTGTTGCGGATTTTCCTGAGGATCGGCGAAAAAACACGCGCAGAGCACTGCGGGAAAGAGCGCTGCCGCCTGCAGAAGACGAAAAGAGTACATCGCTCCGCTATTCAACCCACTGGTCCCAATGGATGCCCTTCGAATCCTTCCACGAGACGCTCGAAGAGTAATGAAGATGCCGCGCGAAGACTTGCGGATCGATCCGCGCGAGCCAGTCGGGAGCCGTGGACGGCACGGCATCTTTCGAGGCGTTCACAGTCTTTGCGACCGGGCTTTTCTTCGCCTCCTCAATCCAACGATCCTTCAGTGCCTGCCAATCGACTTTCTGAAAGTCGAAATAACTAAGACCATTGAGATTTTCCGGAAATTTGGCGCGGCCGGCCTGAAACTGCGGGACGGCGGCGAGGCCGGCGGCGGTGGAAGCGTGCGCGCGGTTCGAAAGCACTTCACGAACGGACTCGATACGATTGGCGCCGAGAATCATATTCTGCGTGACTGCGAGATCAAAGAAATTCCACTGCGCCACGCCGGCAATGCCCTGCTTCCCCCCAAGGGAGATCTTCAGGAAAGTAACATCGCCTTCGTTGCGTTCCGAAGTGACCTGTTCGCTGAAAATCGTTCGAATGAGCTTGAGCGTCTCCGGTTTCTTTCGAATCCCAAGAAAATAGACCTGTTTCGTGGAGTCCATCGATGCGCTGGTTTGCATCGAAGCGAATTCTCCGGTGAGCAGTCCAAGCGCATCCGGGACGGGCATTCCCAGTTTCTGCTGCGCGATCGTGTCAACTAAATCGGCGTTACCCTGCTGAACCTGGGGAAGAGCGGCGCGGGCCACGCGCTTCACCGTGTCGTAAATGCCTGGCAAATTGAGTTGTCCGGAAGTGTAAGAGACGGCATCCACCGGCACGAAAGAGAGAGAAGCAGGCGACCGCTGTCCGGGGGCCCAGATGTCAAAGGGCGTTCCAGGAGCGGCATCGCCGAGGAGCGCGGCCTGCACGTGTGTCTTTGCGCCTTCGAACGTGATGTGGCCACTGAGAGAATGTACGGCGTCGAGTCTGGCAGCGTCGAGGAGCGGGCGCACTTGGAAATTTCCTGCTTTCGAATCCGTCGCCAGATTTTCCAGGTCGGGAATGCGCAGAAAGAATTCGAGCAAGCCGCTTCCGAGGTTCGCTTGCGCTTCCTGATACGTGGCGGATTGCGCCAGAGATGCCGCTCCGGAAACTTTGCCATCGAGGCGGCCGAGTATTTCTTCCATCACCGATCGTTCACCGGCGCTCACGGCGTACTTGCCATGCTCGGCCCAATAACTGACGCCGCTTTTGCCCTCCGCCCTGAGGACTTGAACGCTTCCGATGGTGACCTGCGAAAGGAGAGGCGCTTCTTTTTCCTCAGCGCGCAAGCGAAGAATTGCTTTCGCAAGCAGAACTTCCTTGCCGGTGCGGTCATAGACAAAAAACATGCCGTTCCAGGCCGGCGATTTCGCATCCGCCGCCGCGCCTGCATTCGAAACGGTTCGCTTTGCAGGCTCGCTCAGATAACCAAGCGTAAATGAATTCTCCAGTAGCGCTGCATATTCCTGAATCTCTTCCGCAGTCAGTTTTTCTTTTGGTGATTTTTCCGCCGGGGAGCCGATCAGATTCGAAGCGATCGCCGAACGCACGGGAGCAAAATCCGCATCGTCCCAGAGAGCGAGGAGGGAATTTGTTTTTCTCGCTTCGGGGCCGGGCGCACCGCGCCAGATCAAGTAGAACGCAGTGCGCGGCGACATTTGCGCGGGTTCGAGCGGAGCTTGCGCATGCGCCCGATTCGAACCGGAGATACTGAGGAGAGCGGCAACCGGCAAGAGGATGCGAAGGATCAGTGCTTTCATCGGAGTACTCCACGACAGATGGGTAAAGGAAAGGGCTAACTTTTTAATGTTAGCGCGGCGGGCGGAAGGGCAGAAGCCCCGTCCCGCTCTGAGTTTCCAGAACGCGGAGCAGGGCTTCTTCGGAACGAAAATCGAAAACATAACATAAGTGATTTTCTTTGGAGCGAAACTGTGTTTCGCCGAAGCCAACCGTAAGTATTATATCATTATATATATATAGTTATACTACTGCGGTTTTGTGGGAGGGGCGGTGGCCGCCGGAGCAGCAGCGGCGGCCGGGGGAGCGGATGCGCCGCCTTCCTTGGGCGTCGCGAGATAGCCGGTGATCTGATTTTTGCCGACGTCGAAAACGACAATTTCGTAGGGGGCCATGCGAGAGCTGCCCTTCACATAGAACTGAACGGGTTCGCCTGAAGTTTTATCCTTCTTTTCGATGGTCTTGTCGTCAGCTACGACGGTCACGGTGTACTTTGCTTTTTTCGGATCGGTCTTGTTAAGTGACATCTGCACCGGGCCGACGCGCTGCGCGTTCTTGGATTTTTGCAGGGAGAACTCGTAATAGTTGCGGTCGCCCCTGCGCCTGAGGTCTTCCAGGTCGTCACGATTGTGCGCGATGAGGCCGCTCATGACGTTCATGTCGCCCAAGCTGCGCTCGAGCTTGCCTTTGGTAGCTTCCAAATCGGTTTTTGTGGCTTCGATGTCTTTTTTGGCGCCGCCGACCTCGGTGGCCACCGCGCCGATTTTTTCCTCGTTTTCCTTTTGAGCCTGCGTGAGCTGGGTGGTGAGTTTCAGGTCGGACGCTTGCTGCTCCTTGCGGATGGATTCGGCGCGGCTCTTGGCCTGCGCGAGCTCGGACTGCGTCAAGCCGACTTTTTGCGTAGTGAATTCCATCTTGCTCTTCAAATCGGCGATGCGCGAGTTCGCCTGGTCGAGCTGGGCGATGAGAATCTTGCTCTGATCCTGCTGCTTGGCGAGATCCTGGCTCAGGCGGGACTGCGTGGAATATCCGGCAATGCCCAGCACGGCCAGCGCGGCAATCACGACGCCGAACAACACGGCAATCCACCGCGGCGTACCGGTGGATTCGTACTGATACGATTCCTGCGGGCTCGGTATGTTTGGAGAAATGCTCATTCCCCCTCCTCTGAAATAACTGCGACCCCCGTCGATGCCATTAACATGAAATTATGGCCTGCAATCGCCCGTCTGTCCACCGGGCGGGGAGAAATGTAGTTGACGGTTGCAAGTCTACAGTTGTTAGTGAAGGAGGAAGTGAGGACGTAACGAAGCAAGGAGAGGGGGTACACAGTACACACCCCCCATGAAAGATGGATCATTTTCAAAACAAAGGGGTAGCTGGAAAAGCATTTTGTAACTTGCTGAATTGAAAGAGGATGGACGACGGGAGATTTTGTTACTTGTGAAGTTGCGGGAAGGCGGGAAAACATGGCGGAACAGTCAGACTGGCAGCTAAAAATCACACAGGATGTTAGCATTAAGGTACCGTACCTGTCAAGATAAAGTTGAAGGTAATTTGGAAGTGATTGGCGGGGCAGAGGTTAGCGGAGTGAAGAGAGTTTTCAGCTCTTAGTTGTTAGTGGCCGAAAGTGAAGAGGGGAAACAGGAAATGGAAAGAAAAGGGCCTGCGATAGGAGATCGGAGCCAAATTCACCAAAACGAAGAGGCTAGCGAATGATCGAAAGACGGCCCGATACGAGCTTCATTTCCCGCTTGTCCTGATTCCTATGCCACACCCTCAATCCCCTTGCTGACCCGAAAGACATGCCCGTCCGGATGCCGCACGTGCATCTCGCGGACGTTCCATGGCATGTCGGCCGGTGGGAAGGTGACGTCCAGCCCGGCGGCCACGCACTGCCTGTGGACCTTGTCCACGTCGTTAACCCACACGGACATCCAGACGCCCTTGTCAGCCGTTTCATCTCCGTCTGGTCCAAACGTGGAGGCGTTCGCCCCCCTGCCGCGGCCCCCTTGGCCGCCAACGCAAAGAAAGACCTCGCATTCTCCTGACCCGACCGCCCCGAAAGTCGGAGGCGTTCCCCAGTCCCAGCACTTCCTCCAGCCCCACTTCGCGAACCATGCGAAGCTCGCGGAGATGTCGGACACGTTCAGTATGGGAGTAACGTGTTTCGCATTCATGCCGCGGAAGGATAGCACGGCCATCAAAGCAGCGTCTGAAAAGGCAAGACCACGCGGGCGGCCATGGCATGAATCAAAGTCAAAAGCCCCACACGCAGAAACGGCGTATGGGGCACCCAGCTTTCCAGTCTCACTTTTCTAGTTCGCTCCCGCCTGGCGCAGACGCTCCCGGAAGTATTCCTTCCAGCTCTCCGGCAATTCTTCCACTCGCAGAGCCCGGCGCACCGCACGGATCTCCGCCTCTCCAAACCTCTTCGCCACATATAAACGCGTGATCTCCGAAACCGCAACGGCGTTGGCCTCCCCCGAAATCACTTCGATGTCGTCGCCCGCGCCTACTTCTCCCTCCTGGAGGACCGCCACGTAAAATCCCGTCCTCCCGCTGGCCAGAAATCGCTTCACCATCTCGTCGGACCCGAATCTCACGCCCAGTTTGTAGCAAGGCAGCCGAGGCTGGGTCACCACCACTTGCGCCGTGCCGATAGAGAATCGGTCGCCCAGATGAACGGACTCTTCCAGCAATTCTTGTCCGCCTAGCGTGCCCGGGCCGCCGTCATCAATGGTAAAATTTTCTCCAAACATGCCCATCGGCAGTTCCCGCCCAGGCAACTCTTTCTTCCAGTAGCCGTAGTGCGCCAGCGAGTAGCAGTAAACGGCTTTGTGCTCGCCCCCATGGACGGTCAGGTCCGCTTGACGGTCTCCGTCCAGATTCAGCTTGCGAAGTGCCACCCGTTCCGCGACTGGCTCCTTGAAGATCGCCGTCGTCACGATTCTCCCGTGCCAGCTCACTTCCCGCGGCATTCCGGTGTTCACTGAAACCAGTTTCATTGCCGCTCTAGGATGACAATCGCAAGATTCAAAGTCAAAAGCCCCACACGCAGAAACGGCGTCTGAGGCACCGGCAATCTCCAGTCTGTCCACCCGCGCAGGTTCCAATCAAGGGAGTTCGAGCTGAATTTGGTACACGTTGGAGCCGCCTCGTGACAGCTTGACCAGCAGGGAGCCATCGGGTCCAAACCCTTCAAAGCCGCATCGCAGTACATCCGTTTGCAGCAGGTCCTCAAAGCTATAGAACTTCTCTTTGGCAGGATGCTCCGCCGCAAACCGATAGATGGGTTCCCCAGGTTCGAGAATGTCCTGACTATAAACATATTTCGAATCAGCCGCCCAAACAGGCATAGCCATTAGTTTTCCATTGGCAATCACCGTCCACTGATTCTTTTTCAGGTCATAAAGTTTCAGCAAGGACGAGCCTTCCGTTATGGCTGCCAGAAATCGTCCGTCTGGAGACCAGCGGACAAAGGTGAGGCCTTCGGAATCCGGAATTCTGATCGATTGTTTGCTTTGCAAATTATAGATGTACAGATCAGTCTGTGAACCGGAATGGTCGGCCTTTTGTCCCAATGCGGAGAAAACGATGCGTTGGCCCTCCGGACCCCAATCCGGTGAATACCCCTGCTCCGGTGCCAGGAGCAACTGAGGGGTCCCCCCTTCGGCAGGTAAAATATAGATGCCGTCCATACTGCCCAGGAAGAGGAGCTTTTTGGAATCCGGACTCCAACGCGGAAACTGGACAGGAAAGGTAACAAGATTTTTAACCAGTTGGTACCGCTCGCTTCCGTTCTTCCTGCTTCTCCACAACGAATTTTCGCCTACAAATAGAACGGACTCCCCATCCGGCGAGTACACCAGTTCTCTGCCACCTAGTTCCGGCAGAAACGGTCTCGCCAAGCGGGAAGATCTATCAATGGTCACCGAATTAAGCGGCTCCGTTCCGCCCCCGGCATATAAAATCCGAGGATCTTTCGAGGGGATAGGATCGCCATAGCCGATTGGTCCGGAGGTCAATTGAATGGGATCCCTCTTCAGCCACGCTAGAAACCTTGGAGATTCGCGCAGCGCCCAAAGGTCGCGTCGGCCACTCTTAACATCTTGTACCGATGAAAAAATGTAATAGGCGCCATCGGCCGTCCACCGGCCGTTCCACTCGCCCAGCGAGTTCTTCCAATCAGGCAGAAGCGGTCTCATCTTTCCGCCCCGCACGGACACTTCCCAGATCGAGCCTCTATCCCTCGCTTGGTCCCACTGGGTATAGCGTAGGAGTTTGCCATCCGGGGACCACGCAACCCTCACACACGGTCCCGAGCTCACCGCGATTCTGTGGAGCTTGGAACCATCGCGATCCGCCAGATAGATTCCATCGTCCTTAGAAAGCGCGAGATTTGTTCCGTCCGGAGAGTAGGTTGCATGATTCGCCGTAAGGCTGCCGATTTTTCGTGGCGCCCCACCCACCAGGGGCACGGCCCACAAAGGCAAATTACCGGTTCGCGAAATGAAGGGCGCGATCAGCAACTCAGTCTGATCGGGAGAGAGGTCGAAGATTACGGTGTTGTGAAACGGCAGCCGAAACGGAGAACTCTCGCCCCCCGCCGCCGCAATCTGCATATTGTTCCAGTGATCGCCTTCACGTTCGAGGAAAAAAATGCGGGAGCCGTCCGTCGTAAGGGGTTGAAAACCATCCATTCGACCCGAACGGCTGAGTTGCTCAATGCGCTCTATACGAATTGCACGGCCGTATAGGTATTGATACAGAAGCATCGCGGCCATAACGCAGAAAATGCCACCTGCCGTCACGCCAAGCCAGGCCCATCTTCCCGTCCTCTTGGATTCAGGACCAGCCACGGAAGAAAATTCCATCTCACTCCGCTGCGGCGTACGGCCGGCAATCGTCCCCGCAATTTCGGCTTTCGTCTGTCCATTTGAAGAGGCGCGCACCTCGGCAATGAATCGATAGCCCCGCCGGGGCAGAGTCTCAATGTATCTCGGCCTTTCGGCGTTGTCCGCCAGAGCCCCCCGGATTTGGTTAATCGAGAAATTGATGCCATGCTCGAAATCGACGAACGTCGATTCGCTCCACAGACAACGCTGGATCTCTTCGCGGGTCACTAAAGCCCCAGCGCGCTCCGCCAGAAGCTGGAGCAAGTGGAATGGTTGAGGCTGCAGTTTTATCAGTATGCCGGCTTTGCGGAGTTCACCTGTCGCCGGGTCCAACTCGAACGGGCCAAAGCACATGCCGTGCGAGATGGGCGGAGGAGAGGGCACTAATCACCAGATAGCTTTCGAGGGTCCTGATTCTAGCAGCTTCGTTACAAGCCAGGTAGCAAAATTTCCTTCTCTTATAAGATAAATTCTTCATTTTCATAGAGCTGGCACCTTACCAAAAACTTACCAATCGCGTATACCCCCCGCATTGCCTTCTTTCTGGCCCAAGACTACGTTGCGCATCACTCGGCGCTTTCAGGCTATTGCGACCGAAGCGGCTCAGTCATCGTTTCGCCCTATCGGCATCTCCGAGCCGACACCGAAGCACGAACGCAGTCAGCGCGCGAGTCGCTGTCCGGGCATGGCAAGTGCGATCTCCAGGAGATGTCATGAAGAAACCTCTGTTAGTCCTGGGCTCAATCTCCATTTTGGGTCTCCTCCATGGTTGCGGCACGGCTTCCCAGACGCCCCCGCCAGCTGTGGCCACACACTATTCCGTCACGTCGGCAGCTCCGCCTACAACCGCCGGGACGGCCTTCAACATCACGGTCACCGCGCTTGATGCCAACAACGGACCCGTGACCACCTACTCCGGGACGGTGCATTTCACGAGTTCGGATGCCCAGGCGGTGTTGCCGGCCAGCGCAACGATAACGAACGGGGCGGGAACTGGGTCAGTGACACTGAAGACCGCCGGCAACCAAACCGTTACCGCTACCGGCGCAGATTCGCTCACTGGGGTTTCGAGCGCCATCTCCGTTGGCCCCGCTGCCGCGTCTGCGCTTTCGGTCTCCCCGGCCACCGCAATCGCAAACACAGGGACGCCGTTCAATTTCACGGTGACCGCTCTCGATACATTCGGCAATATGGCTACGACTTACGCGGGCACCGTCCACTTTTCCAGCACCGATGGCAGCGCGTCACTCCCAGCCGACTCAAAACTAACAAATGGGACGGGATCTTTCTTGGCCACGCTGAAATCCTCTGGCAGCCAAACTATCAAGGCGACCGACACGGTTACTGCCACCATCACCGGCATTTCCTCTGCCATCAGTGCCAGCGGGCCCGCCACTCATTTTTCTTTCAGCGCTCAGGCTGCGGCCACTACTCGGAAATCTATCAACATAGGTGTCACAGCGCTTGACGCTTCGAACAATACGTCCACCGGCTACAATGGGACCGTCCACATTTCGAGCTCGGACGGCACAGCCATCCTGCCAGCCAATGCATTGGTGCAAACTGGATCAGGGAACTTCCAGATCACACTGGAGACTCCCGGCAACCAAACCATCACCGCTACCGACACTGTAACGCCTTCCATTACCGGAACTACGAGCGCGATCGCCGTTACCGCCATGCCCGCGCTTGCGATCACTTCCGGTGCTCCTCCAAGCGGGACTGTCGCCTCAAGCTACGGCTCTTCCACCACGATATATTCCCTGTGTGTTTTTAATGCCCAATTTAACCGACGCGTGTGTCATCCATGTGTCCCGAACGCGGCGGCATGTGGGGGAAGTCCAAGCAATCCGTATCCCAGTTGCTATCGTGCACGACCAACGGCAACGTGTGTTACGAGCCAGATCTATTCCGGGTTCGAGTTAATTGGCGCCGGAGGAGTGCCACCTTACACGTGGGCCGCTACCTCACTGCCACCAGGATTGAATTTGATCTTCACTCTCCCGGAAGAATTGATCAATGGCACACCGACTCCAGGATCAGCCGCAACCTACAACACGATGGTGACCCTAAGCGATTCAGGGACGCCACCCGCACCCTTTAACGCTACCTACCACATTGTCATCAACAATCCGCCGCCTCCGGTCGTCAGTAGTGCTCCCGAGTTTCCCGGCGCCACTGTAAACCAGCCATTTAGTTACACGTTCTCGGCAACTGCCGGGTTGCCGCCCTATCAGAACTGGACCGAGAAGGGCGCTCTTCCTCCGGGCATCGCAGCGCTCACCAGTGCTGGGGTACTCGCGGGCACGCCGACAATGACTGGATCGTTCCCCATTAGTGTGACGGTGGACGATTCGCTTAACCAGCTTTCCGCTGCGCAAGCTTTCAACCTGGTGGTCTACCAGCATGGGTTCAAGCCTGACGGCAGTATGAGCGCTCAACGAACTAGTCACACTGCGACCTCGTTAACGGATGGAACCGTGCTGGTTGTGGGAGGCCCTGGACTTACCAGTGCCGAGAAATACGATCCGAGCACCGGGAAATTCACGATGACAACAGGAAGTATGAGTGTAGCCCGCGACGGTCATACGGCGACGTTGTTGAAGACCGGAAAAGTTCTGATAACCGGAGGACAAGCGGATCTGACTGCCGCAGCGTATATAACGGCGGAACTGTTCGATCCCAGTACCGGAAAGTTCACGCCGACGGCAGGCAACATGACCGTCGCCCGGACTGGGCATAACGCGACTTTGCTGAACGATGGAACAGTCCTCATTACCGGTGGAAATAGTTTAACGGCGGACCTATTCGATCCAAAAACTGGCATGTTCACGTCGCCGACGGGCCAAATGACCGTCACGCGTTCCGAAGACACCGCTACTTTGCTTCCCAACGGAAAAGTTCTCATTACGGGAGGACTTGGCGGAAATGCGGCGCTCGCAACTGCGGAGCTGTACGATCCCTCCAACAAAACCTTCTCGGCGACGACCGGCACTATGGCAGTGGCGCGAAACTACCATACGGCAACTTTGTTGACCACCGGGCCGAACTCCGGCAAGGTGCTCTTAGCGGGAGGAAACTCTAAGAACGCCGTAGCGGAGCTCTACGATCCGGCAATTGGAACTTTTTCCACGACTGGCACCATGGGAAGTACGCGGCAAAGGCACACAGCTACCGTGCTCAGCGATGGAACTGTACTTATGGCGGGAGGATCTGAGTTTGACGCCAACGTGGATATCCTCGCGGCGGCGGAGATCTTCGATCCCAATACCAGCACTTTCACCGGGACGGGCGGCCTGGTGACTCCTCGCATTGTGCACACGGCGACGTTGCTGAAAGACGGAACAGTCCTTGTGACGGGAGGACTCAACGAGGCCGGAACACTAGCAACCGCAGAGCTGTATCAGTAACGTGATCAATTCGGTTGGTTGCCTTGAACTGTGAACTGCACACTTTGGAGTTTGCTTCTCCAAAGGGTGGTCACGCTTACGGTTCTTGAAAGCGTGGGGCTTTCTACCCTCCTTTGTTAAGAGTCTCCGCTTCTCCGCCCAGCCCTGATCCCAAAAAAGGAATGCCTATATCCTCTTGCAGCAAATCCGGCCAAAGGTTCGGCGGTCGCGCCCTGCATAGTAATCTCCGGCCAGACAACCGCCGTTCGAGATTCTCAACATCGCCGTGCCATAGTGCATGTGCATTGTTCTCATGGCGTCTGCGAGCGGCTGATTCTGATACTGGTAGACCAACGCGGCTCCTTCCGGGTCGTCCACTTGAATCACTGCCGCGCAACTGCGTGACATGGACATGGGCGTGGTGAGGTACACGGTGATTTGCGTCCAACTCTGAAAGATGTGAATCATCAGTTCGTGCCGCTTCGCATGACCGTCAAAAGAGGTGATGAGATAACCGCCCCAGCGTCCCGTGAGGTTCGGGATTTGAACCAACCCCAATTTACGCACGAAGCTGTTCCGCCAGAGATACCTGTCGAAAAGGGCGTAGAGCGCGCCGTAGAAAGCCATGCTGGAAGGAGCATCGGTCCACCAAGGGAACGAAAGGTGGGCGGCAGCGAGAAATTTCGACGTAGCCCAGGCCAAAGCGATCGCCACAAGCGCGAGCAGAAGAGGAACGATCCTCCTTTCATTCGAGTCTGTGCTATAGCCGTGCATACTTCACCTGCTCGGCTCTGCAAAGCTGAACAGGCCTCTTGGCGTGCTTGATGCGCCTTCCACCCCCAATTGCTGCTGGGAAGTGCCGGGTAAAGGAAATGGCCCTAGCGGTAGAGTGGCTTCCTGAAGAGTGGCCCGATGGTATTCCGAGTCTGAAGCAACTTCTGGTGGTAGCGCCCCTTACAGCTTCTATACTACTCCCCTTTAGAACTGAAAATACAACCATCGCCGCGTGTGGCCAAATGCCGGTCGTGCACGTGGACTTTGCCTTTTCCTCGACTCTCCTGCTAATCCTGCGACCCCCAAGCTCCGATTCGCAGCTCCGTCGCGCAGCTTTAAGCGTTCCGTGAGACATTCATTTTCTAATCCCTCGACCTCATTTGCTGCTTCGAACCGACCGGGCCGGAAATGTGCCGTATCAGTTAACGACAAACAAACTATAACGCTTGCTTCGGTTGGCTGGACCTCGCAAAACTTGTCTTAAGCGGTGATGTTATGCAAGCAATCGCGAGTTCAAGCAAGATTAAATCCAAAGGAAAATCCACGCATAAACGCGCTTTCGATGCCCAAGTTTTTCTCGATTCGGCCGGTGTAGCCAGAAGAGTTGCGGAATATCGAAGATCGCAGAAGATCTACTCCCAAGGCGATCGTGCTAGGAGTGTGATTTACATTCAAAAAGGCGGTGTAAAGCTCTCCGTTGTTAACGAGACGGGCAAAGAAGCGGTTGTGGCGATCCTTGGACAGGGCGATTTCTTGGGGGAAGGGTGCATTACAGGCCGATCCATTTGCATGGCGACGGCGACCACGATTGCGCCTACCACCGTGCTCGTCATTGAGAAAAACGAGATGATTCGCGTGCTCCACGAGGAACACGAGTTCTCCGACCGCTTCATCGCTTATATGCTGGTACGAAACGCGCGAGTCGAGGAGGACCTGGTGGACCAGCTCTTCAACTCCAGCGAGAAGCGGCTGGCGCGCACTCTTCTGCTGCTCGCGCACTACGGAGCGCGAGGCCATCCTCAAAAGGTGGTTCCCAAAGTATCGCAGGAGATGCTGGCGGAGATGATTGGCACCACGCGGCCCCGGGTCAATTTTTTCATGAACAAATTCAGGAAACTGGGCTTTATCGAATACAACGGCGAGATCCACGTCAACAATTCCCTCCTGCGCGTTGTCCTTCACGAGTAAGCACTAACTTTCGCGGGCGGGTGGCGTCGGCTTATAACTCTGGGACGAATTCGCGGGTGGGACACGCTTTTGAATTGGGTGGCAAGTGCGCAGCAGGCGATATCGAGAGACTTAACCACTAAACGCAGCGATTCAAAACGCAAAGAAAAGGGGGACAGCATTGCCCGTTGTTGGCGCACAGCTGGTTAAATGGCACGCATGACGCTGCCTGAGCCGGGGTAGGCGCCACAATGGAAGTCACCAGCGGCAAAGCGATCGCTGCGACGACGGCAATCCTTCGTATGGCGACACGACGGGAGGGACGCTCGATCGGTACTTCCGGCTCGACAAGCAGATGAGCGTCCGCGAGCTGGTCGAGGGCAAGCAGCACAACTGATTCGTCCACCCGCGCGGAGAGCTGCCGCGAGAGCGTCCTGGCGATCTGCGGCGGGCAACTGTTGCCATCGCATAGCTTCCATGTGGCCGCGGCTGTCGAATTCAAACAGTGACCTATGTCGCGTTGCAGGTCGTAGACCAGAACCTCGTCGCCGAATTCTCGCGAGAGGCAATCCAGGCGAGCCCGAGGGAATTGCCGTTCTTTCACACCGTCTCCAGTCGTTCACGCGCGCACGATAGATTCAGGATGGCCGCTGCTGCTTCCTGGGCCTCGCCGCGCGTCCCTTGGACGAAAACCGAGTGTCTGACAAGCTTCTGGAGTCTCCTGAGAGTCTGATGCGGCTGGCTTCGGACCGCGACGCTGTTGGCCAAAAGCTCCAGTGCTCCTTGTCCCTGAGAAAGGAGTGCCGGCTGCCACCGCGCCCCTGCCTCGTACTTGCATATCACTGCCATGCCCAAGGGCAGCGGTTTAACACCCGAGGCCGCACCCAGCCTTTCGGCCGTGTACTTGGTTTGAGGATAAGAAGAGTCTTCTCGAATTCCCAAAGGCCGTGCGAACGGATGCACTAAGCCAGAACTATCCACGACAGCGAACTCATCGGAATAGTACGTTGCACCAAGGCGCAGCATCTCCCGTACCAGCGTTGTCTTGCCACTGAGGCTGCGGCCGGGGAACACGATTGCACGCCCTTGCCAGCCGACCACCCCTGCGTGGAGGAACGTCATGTCGGATGCCGCTTCCGCGGTGTATCGGTGGAGATCCGTCTCCAACGCCGCCAGAACCTGGTCTAACGCAGCGTCCCGCGCTACCGGCATGGTGTTCGCATAGAGCACGTGCAGGCGGCGCATTCCGGCGCGCTCGCAACCTTGTGCGACCACCAACGAATACAATCGCTGGACGATGACTCTGGGGGACTTCTTCCACCCAGGAGGGAGCAGGGGGAGAACGTGAGGCAGCACTCCCGACGCGTTGACACGCACTCCGGCGCGAACTCCGAACGCGGACAGTGTTAAGCGTTCCGCCCAATCCAGGCGGTCGAGTTTCTTCATTCAAGGGGAATTCGAGTTGAGTCGAGGCCATCCGCGGGTCTGCATTCGCGCTCCTCTCTCCTCAGTGCTCAGGGAAAATGGCCGGCGTCCTTGCGCGTTCGGTTGGGACCGGTGGTCTTGATGTCGTGGTGTCGCGACGTTTGGACAACAGCGGCAGTGTCTTTGAGGCGCCGCATGAAGCCAAGGACCTTCATCTTATTTCCTTCGGCTGAGGCCATAAGTTTGTGATAGTTAACGCGTTTAGTTCTAGAGGAGTACGAAGGTCTGTTCTCTAAACGATACCCAGACCAGCAGCAGAGGGCTGGAGGTGTATTTGAGCAGCGACAAATGCCGCTTATCAGATGACTTCGAGGAATTCGCCAGGGGAACTCTTCTCGGGGAGCAGGGCCAGGACCGCTCGATCCATGGTTGCGAGCTTGCCCTGCTTGTGGATGGCGAGCCCTAACAAGTAGGCATCGGTGACCTGTTGGTGCGCTGCTAGCCGCCGAGCAAACGGCTGAGTGGCCTGGACGAAACTGATTTCGTCTGGCCAGAACAAGTGAGAGGGGTGATTCAGGTTGGAGCCGAGAAGTTTCACTGCTTCTTGTGGCGAAACGGCGTCGCGCGAAAACGCGGGATTGGTAATAATTCTCACGAAAGCGGCCTGGGTGAATGGACAAGTTGCCCATCCCTCACGAGATTTTCGGCTGAACCAGGCTTGTGCTTGCATGTGGCCATCATGGGCAGGCCACATCAATGCGATCAGCACGTTCACGTCCAGCAGGAAGGCGGTCATTTCTGGTCCGCGTCCAGCTCCCGGACTTTTTTCGCGTTCACGCGGGGAGATTCCGGCGGCAAATCGAAGACTTGTACTCCGTTGACCAAACGCGTGGGACGCGGGACCGTAAACGCGCGGCGTACCAGCTCCGATACGGCTTTGCCGAGGGCCAGCGAGCGGCTGGCGGCATAGCGCTTTACGAGGCGAAAGGCATCATCATCCAGAGAAAGTGTGGTTCTCATAGAGATATGATGCGATGTCCTTATAGTGATGTCAAATTGAAATTAGAGCATCAATATGGCAGTGTGATGTCGTCTCACCAAAATTCGCACGGGGACTTTTCGTGCGGGGACAGCCAGCGGCTTTTCGCGCCGCTCTTGGCGCGGGGGGAGCGATGGAGGGCTAGCGGGCGAAGGCAGAGGTGGTGAGACCGCCGCGGAGGGTGATTCGCCGCGGGTTAGCGCTGAAATGGATGTGACCCATATGGGACAGAATGCAAACTCTCAATATGCGACGATGGTTGCCTCTAACAAGAAGGCACCGGAAGGTGCGCGAAGTACGGGATCAAGAATCAGGGGACCGCGCTCTCTGGCTAGAAGCAGTTCACATGCGCAAAATTCAGCTACTTTTTCTACAGTTCCATGAGGCCTTTCACAGATTATTTCCCAGACTATGGAGGGTTTACAAGCAGAGCCGATTGCTTCGCATTGCTTCCGCGGTGGCTGCCGTCCCCCTTGTGCTTATCCTGTGCGGGATTATTTACATCAGCTACAACCGCGTGGATTTGCCCGATTTAGACGCGTTCATTCGCTTTGAGCCGCCTACCATGGGCCACATCTACGACGCGAATGGCCACGTCCTCATTGAGTTAGGAAGGGAACGCCGGGAAATCATCCAGTATAAGGATGTTCCAGATGTGCTGCGTCAGGCGATCCTTTCAGCCGAGGATGAGAACTTTTTCTCACACGCAGGCGTCGATTTTTCCGTCTTTCCTCGAATGCTCGGCAAAATGAAAGTTCACGCCTTGTTCGCCCACTTCGGAGGCTCCGGCGGCGAGAATGCCGCGGAGCGCGCGCAGGTGTTTCCGCAAGGCGGCTCGACGATTACGCAACAACTGGTGCGCGGTTACTTCCTGCAAAAACTTACAAGCACGAAAACCAGCAATACACTGCAACACCAGGGTCTTTTCCCGCATGTACTGGCCTTCGCGATCGGTGTGCCGGGCGCAAACAGAATGCTGCTGAAAGTGGAGGAAATGCGTCTCTCGTTGTGGATTGAGGGAGAAATGCGGAAACGCTACGGATCCAAACGGCGGGCCAAAGAAGAACTACTGGCGCGTTATGCCAGCTTCATCTACTTGGGAAATGGCCGCTACGGCTTCGCGGCGGCCTCGCAATACTATTTCGGCATGCCGTTGGCAGCGCTCACTGCAGTTGACGCGGACAAGGCGGCACTGCTGGCAGGGATCACCAAGTCGCCGGGCGAGTATGCCCCCACGTTGGCAGACAATCAAAAACCGCTGCGCAGACGAAATCAGATCTTAGCGCTCATGGTTAAGAATCATTTTATTTCCGCAGAGACGGCGCAGAGCAGCCAACAAATTCCAATTCGTCTGGCCGCTCATGTGAATGGTCCGACTGAAGCGCCAGCAGCAGTGGAAAATGTGCTTGAGGAGCTAAAAGGACTCGGCGCGAACGCGGCCTCCGATATCGGAATGAACCAACTGCTGGAGGGCCGCATCCAGATTTATGCAACGATCGACGAGCGAATCCAGCGTTTGGCGAATGCCGCACTGGAAAACGGCTTGAACCTTTATGAAAGGCGCCATCCTAAGAATACGGGGCTGATTCAGGGCTCGGTGGTTGTTCTGCGGAACAGTGATTCCGCCATCCTGGCCGAGGCAGGTGGGCGACGCAGATATAAAGAACACGACGCCACGTACAGCGACTACAACCGAGTAACGCAGTCGATGCGCCAGCCAGGCTCGGCCATGAAGCCGATTGTTTATCTAGCGGCATTTCGCCAAGGCGCGCTGGACCTCGATACTCCCGTGCCAGACGAACCCATCTCGGTGGCCACGCGGGGAGATGAGCCTATCAAGTGGATCTCCAATTTTGACAATGAATTCAAGGGCATAATCCCGGTCCGGCAAGCGCTGGCGGAGTCGAGAAACGCAGTCGCCATTTGGATCGTTCAACAGATCGGAATCGATTCCGTCTTGAAGACCGCGCGAGACGTTGGCATCCGAACCTTATTGCATCGCTATGACACCACGGCTCTCGGCGCATCCGAAGTCACCTTACTGGAACTTGCGAACGCTTACCGCATGATGGCTAGCGGGATACCTGCGGAGCCTTACGTGATTGCAAAGATCGAACACAGCGGGGGAGACGTAATCTACAGCCACCCCGTGGCCTGCTGCGCGGTCAAGGAGAACAGGCTGGAGCTGTCCATGATCCAAGAAGGATTGCGCGGCGTGGTGCGCCTTCCGTCGGGTACGGCGCATGCGCTGGACGCGAGTAGCTTCCCGATCCCGGTTATGGGTAAGACCGGTACGACGAATAACTACCGAGATGCGCTTTTTGTCGGGTCAACTTATGGACCCGATGGAATCACCGTGGCGGTGCGCATCGGATTCGATGACAACCGCTCACTGGGCGGAATGGAAACCGGCGGCAAAGCGGCGCTTCCGGTATTCAGAGAAGTCATGCTTAAGACCTATCAAGCAAAGCTAGCTGGCCCAGTGCCATCCTTTCCCGCAAACATGGAAAACAACATTGCAGAATATCTGAGCGGCAACTTTGCGGTAAAAGAAGCGATGCGGTTTTTCAAATCGCCGGATGCCAGAGAAGCCGCAGAGGATCGAACGAGATATTGCCGCGGTGCTGGGAGGACACAGGCAACGAACGGTTGCGAGCCACCGGTCATCGCGCTGCCGGTCGTTTACCAGCGCAGAGATGGGCGTGGCAGGATCGTTTTTACGAACGAGTGAGGAACGTCTGCAGGAAGCACCGCAGCAACTGCGTGCAGAATCGCCGGCGCTTTGGTCAGTTCCCAATCCACCGAGCTTGCCTCTGACGCGACTATGGCGACAATCTTATTTCTTGCGTTTGACGCGAAGGTGCAGGGAGGGCCAGCGGGCGAAGATCGAGGTGGTGAGGCCACCGCGGGGGGTGAATTCGCCGCGGACGACGCACCACTCCGGGCGAACGGCGGCTACGATATCGTGGAGAATCTTGTTCACGGCGTTCTCGTAGAAGATGCCCAGGCTGCGGTAGGCCAGGAGATACATCTTCAGGGCTTTTAGCTCGATGCAATCCTTCTTTGGCTTGTATTGGATGGTGATGGTGCCGAAGTCGGGCAGTCCGGTCTTGGGGCAGACGGAGGAGTATTCGGGAAAGCGCGTGGTAATGACGTAGCCGGGAAATTGATTGGGCCAGGTCTCGAGTGCGGGCAGTTTTGCTTTGACGCCGGCGCGGGCGTGTTCTGCAGTGTAGTCGGGCATATGCGCTCCTCAAACTTATTGTATCGCGACGAGGGGAAGAGTTTCTCTTGCGGACTTCCGCGCATTTCGCCTACTCTTGTCGAGGAGAAAGCCGATCAGCACGAGCCCGACAAGCTGCCCGGAGTGTCACAGTTCGAACTGCCGGCGTTCCAAACGCCGATCGGTGCTGGATTATCTCTTCAGTCTCGCGGGCATCCTGCCGTGGCGCTGCGGGTCCTGCGAGTTACGATTTCACGCTCGCCTCTTGCCACTGCGGACCTTCTTCTACGCTCATTGCGGGTTTTGCGGCAACCTGGAACTGCAGCGCATTTCTGCCGAGCATGTGCCGGGTGTGACTTCGATTCCCTGGCGGATCCTCGGGCTCCCGGCGTTACGCTGCGCACCCTGCCGGCACAAGTTTTTTTCTGCGCGACCGCTGCAAAGGGAAGAGCGGCCCGTGGCGGCCGCGCACGGCGAATAGCAAATCCTTGAGGCCGTGAATCGCGATGCGGGACTGATGCCGAAGCGGAAACGCGCCATCGCCCAGGACGCCGGCGAAAGTTGCCAAATCCGGGCGCGTTCGACGTTTACCTAGGTACCGCACCTGCGGGGCTCAAAGTGCGGGTTTTGAGTTTTCCGTTCCTCGCCCGCTGGCTGAGCCGCGCGGTTAGAGAGGCAATAGTTGGTAGCCCGGACGGGAATCGAACCCGTAGTCTCCGCCTTGAGAGGGCGGCGTGTTAAACCGATTACACTACCGGGCCACAATGGACAGTCTATCGTGAAGCGGATTTTTCAGCAATCGCGCCTACCGTAGCGGTCTTGTACTAACCAACCTCAATTGGAGCTTCTCTCACATCATCAGTGGTCTTGATGTTGTATCGCTCGAAGATTGCTTGCGTCTTGTCCTGTGATCTTCAGCGCGCATCGTTGCATTGGTGCGCCTTCGAGCCGAACCGGATGGCGTCAAATGCAATTTCTTTGCTTCTTTGCATTAGGTCTTTCGATTGACGGTCGGAAGTGCCACGCGATACCCTATGGCCGGGTTGGCGCGTCCATTGCCGCCCAAGAGTTTACTCCTGAGCTTGAGTCTTATCCCACTTTGAGGAGATTCATGTCGAACGAACTGCGTAACTTTCTTGCCCTATCGTATGACGAGCTGGAGCAGTTGAATCTGAAAGCCAAGGAGCAGCGTCAGAAACGAGTTGCCGCGCACAAGATTCAGGAAGAACGCATTAAATATTTGACGGATGAAAAGCGGATCAAGGCCGTGACGGTGCTGTTCAGCGACCTGGAAGGCCGCCTGCACATGCTCGACTACGACAAGAAATTTCTGATCAAGAGCTGGGACAACCTGACGTTCGACGGCTCCTCGATCCGCGGATTCACCGCGCAACGCGAGAGCGACCTGCGGCTGGCGATGGATTGGGGCTCATTTTATTGGGCGCCCGCGGATGTGTTTGGATCCGGCAAGGTGCTGGTCTTCGGCCACGTGATCGACAAAGACGGTTCGCCTTATTCCGCCGACATTCGGGGAGTCCTGAAGGGCTATGCCGACAATCTCTACGAGAAAAAAGGCTACACGCTCAACGCCGCCAACGAAATCGAAGGATTCCTTTTCAAAGGCCAAAATGCGGAGCGAAGTTACAACGAAACCGGCAAATTCGAATACGTCAATACCGGCGGCTACTACCACTCTCTGCCCGGCGATCCGCTCCGCACGTTTATCGATACCACCGCCGAAGTCCAGCGAGCCATGGCTTTCCAGAACGAGAAAGATCACCCGGAAGTCGCGCCCTCGCAATTCGAAATCAACTACAGCTACGGCGAAGTGGTCTCCGCCGCCGACCAGATTCAGCTTTACAAGCTGATTTGCCGCCAGGTGGCCACCAACATGGAATTCACGGCTTGTTTTCTGCCAAAGCCCGTGGTCGGCGTCAACGGCAACGGCATGCACACCAACGTTTCGATCAGCAAGGAGGGTAAAAATCTCTTCTGGGATCCCAAAGGCGAGGAGAAGCTCAGCAAGTTCGGTTGGGATTTCGTGGATCGCATTCTTAGCCATGGCAACGATATCTGCTTGCTGATCAATTCCAGCGTCAACGCGTACCGCCGGCTCGACCCGCACTTCGAGGCGCCCAATCAGCTCAATGCTTCGCCGGTCAACCGCGGCGCCATGGTGCGCATCCCCATCGGAAACGAGAAGAGCATGCGCACGGAGGTGCGCGCCGTTGCTCCCGACTCCAACCCCTACATGGTGATGTATTCCATTTTCAAGACCGGCCTCGACGGCGAGACCGCGAAAATCAAGAATCTGCGCTCCGCCGAGCGCTACCTCCCGGACAATATTTACACGGCGCTTGATAACTTTGAGAAAGCCGATTGGACCACCAAGCTCTTCGGCGCCGACGTCAAGGCTCGCTATGCCGACTTAAAGCGCGCCGCTGCCGACCGCTGCCCGCGGGCTCTCGGCACGGTCGTCAAAGTGCCTGAAGTCCAGTTTCACCACGAGGTTTACAACCAGTTTCTCTGGAACCAGTTCTAGAATTAATCTGCTGGAGCAACGCGAAACGCCCCCGGCCGATTCGGGGGCGTTTCGTTTTTCTCGTGAGATGTTTCGCCAGAACACTCAGTTTTTCTTGCCGTAGGCGCGGGAGGCGGTGATGCCTTTTCCTTCGGTCACCGTCACGGTTTGACCTGCGCTCGCGTTCGAAAGCCGATCGATTTGACCACTGGGCCAGCGAATCTCGATGGTGTCGGCTTTGTCGTTGTGCGCGAGGCCAAAGGTCAGAACGAGTTCGCTGGCGGAGAGGTAGCTGGAGCCGCTGCGGAGCATTTGCGTCTGCGTTTCTCCCCCGGACGTCAGCCTCACAGTTGTCCCAATGCCATCGCGGTTGGATTTCGTGCCGATTAACTTGATGCGTAGACTCTTGTTCGATGCCGCAGAGCCCTGCGCTTCATTCCGAAACAAATACACTGGGCCGCCGTTGGTGGAGAGAAGAAGGTCCAACCGCCCGTCGTTATTGAAATCGGCGTAGGCGGCGCCGCGCCCCACTCGGGGAGTGGCGAAGGACTGCCCCAGTGACTTGGTGACCTCTTCGAATTTCCCCTTGCCGATATTGCGGAACAGATGCGGTGGCATGGCGTATTTCACGTTCGCCTGCACGCGCTGGATATCGGCATCGATGTGGCCGTTCGCGACCAGAACGTCGGGCCAGCCGTCGAGGTCATAGTCGAAAAAAAAGCAGCCGAAACCGAGAGTGAGCAGGGAAGCACGGCCGATCTCCGAGCGCGGAGCTTCATCGACGAAGAGCCCCTTTCCTTCATTGTGATAGAGCGAGAGCATCTGGTTCGCAAAATTAGTGATCAAGAGGCTGGGGAAGCCCGAGTGGTCGTAATCCGCGGCATCCACGCCCATGCCTGCGCGGGCAACGCCGTCTTCGCTGAAAGCGATTCCTGCGACGACGGCTTTTTCAGTGAACGTGCCGTTACCGTTGTTGCGATAAAGTTTGTTCGGCTGGGTATCATTCGAAAACAAAAGATCGGGCAAGCTGTCGTTGTCAAAATCAAGCACAGCGACACCTAAAGTTTTCGACGTCGGGTCGCCGAGTCCGGCTTTTTGCGTCGCGTCTTCAAACGTGCCGTTGCCGCGATTGTGCCAGAGACGCACGGAAGTTCCCTTGTAGGATTCCGGCGTGCAGTAGGATTTGCTTTTGCCGTCGAGCGTGCAATACAGGTCGGTCTCTGGCCTCCACTGGACATAGTTCCCGACCACCAGGTCCAGATGTCCGTCCTTGTCATAGTCGACCCACGCGGCGCTGGTGCTGAATTCCTTCGGCCCCAGCATGCCCGCTTTTTGCGTGACGTCCGTGAACGTGCTGTTGCCGTTGTTGTGAAAAAGGTGGCTCTGGCCGTAGGTGGTAACAAAGAGATCGTCGTAGCCGTCGTTGTCGTAGTCGCCCACCGCGACGCCCATTCCGAACATCTCCACGTCCAATCCAGCCTTGTGGGTTACGTCCGTGAACGTGCCGTCATGATTGTTGTGATAGAGCTTGGGCGTGGAGTGCTTCTGAACGTGGCCGGGCCAGTCCATGCCGTTCACGAGAAAAATGTCCGGCCAGCCGTCATTGTCGTAATCAATGAAGGCCACACCCGGTCCCATGGTTTCGGGAAGAAATTTCTTCCCGAAGGCGCCATTGTTGTGGACGAAGCGGAACCCGGCCTGCTGTGTGACATCCCGGAACTGAACCGTTGAGGCTTCCGGCGTTGCTCCGATTCCTGTTTGTTCGACGAGAAGTATTGCCAGGGCAAAAACTAGAATTGTCGAGAGCGAACGCTTCACCATTCCCCCATGTTTCAATCGCGGCCCACGCCGAGTGCATCGGCGGCGCGATTGATGTAGTTAAACCAGGACGCGATCAGTGTGATCTGCAGAATGCCCCGATCATCGAAGCCAGCGGCGCGCAGCTTGATGTGATCATCCGGGCCGCATTTCGTGGCGTCTTTGGTCAGCTTCACCACATAGTCCAGCATGGTGCGGTCCTGCTCGCTGATTGGCGCAGTCCGATAGTCGCTTTGCAGCGCCTTGACCATCGTTTCATCCAGCGTGACCCGACGCAGAAACTCTGCGTGTGACTCGATTCAATAGTGGCAGCGATTCGTCACCGAAACCATGGTGGCGATCATTTCGTGCTGATTGCGCTTGAGTGGTAAATCCGGCGACATGAGCGCGCCAAACGTGCTGAAGGCATGGAAGAGCACTTCGGGGAGAAGCGTATGGCTCGCCACAATGCCGGACGTTTCGCCGTCATTCACAGGATGAACGGGCGTAGCGTATTCGATGGGATAGAGCTTGCGCTGTGCTTCCATCGCGCTTTTGACGCGATCGTCTTCGTCCATTCGAACAGTCTTGATCCAGGTCATGCCTCGCAGCTCCTTGAACCGGCCATCATCTTGAAACTTATTTCGAACCGCCGGAGCGCGTTCGTTCCCGGGTTACACTTTGCGTTGACGCCCGCGCCGTAATCGCCTTTTTGGTCCGCGCCGGTGCAAGGGCGACGCTGACATGTTCGTGAATCGCCTGCCGTTCGTTATTATCCTCGGGATGGGTCTGGCGGTACGGCCCGGTGATGGCCTGGGCCGATTCATCGGCCTTGAATCGCAGGTAGCGCGCCTTGTGTTCGTTCGCTTTGGCATCATCGCCTAGGCCGTTGTAGCACAGCATCAGGTTGTAGTGCGCCTGAAGATCTTCGGGATCGATGGAAAGCGTCTGTTCGAATTCCTTAACTGCGTCGGCGTAGCGCTTCTGAAGAAAAAGAACGCGGCCAAGCTCGTTGCGCACAACTCGGTCGCGGGGGAATTGTTCAAGCACGGTCCGCAAGTGAGTCATCGCGCCGTCGTAATCACCATCTTCCTTGAGGGCGCGCGCGTAAAAGAAATTCGTCCGCGCCAGCCGCGGATCGATTGCCAGGGATTTCTCGAGCACTTTTCGCGCGCCCGCGGTATCGCCCTCCTGCACCAGCACACGGCCAATGTTGGTCCAGCCGTCAGGATTCTGCGAGTCCGCTTCGGTGATTTTTTCAAACGCAGCGGCGGCCATTTTCAAATCGCCCTGCAAGAAGAGCCCGATTCCGTAGTCGTTCCATCGAGTCCAATCTTCCTTGGTGCTGACGGTCTTGGGCTGCGGAACGGATGCGTCGTGAGGAAGAACGCGCAGCGTTTTAGTGTCCTCTGCAATGACAATGATCGGGACATCGGGAACCGTTTTGACATTGCCGGACACTTTAGAGGTGTCACCATTGAAAGCCCACTGGCGGTCATCGTAATCAGGCGTGGTCTTGATGCGGTTGCGTAATGAAGTTATTGCAAGAAGGTCTGGTTGTTCGATACCCGCGAAGGAGAAATGCGTGTTGAACCACGTGAACTTGCGATAGTTCAGCTTGGCATGGAGCGTGATTTTGTCACCTGCATTTTCGGGAATGTGAAGACGGAAGTGTGCCGTATCCGCAGCGCCAGGCGGAATGAGGTGGACGTAGACGACGGAACGCGTTGCCCAGGCGTTGCGCTTGTTGACGGGGTTGCCGTGGCCATCAATCTGGAGCGAACGATAGAAGTGCGCCCCCGGCTCGACCGGGCCTTTGCCATCGTCCTCCACTTTCCCGCTCCAGAAAATCGTTTGGCCTTTTTCATCGGTGGCTTGCAGCTCAAGCCATACATCGAAGGCGTCCACCGTGCCGCCGGGGAAGAAGTGCCCGACTTTGCGGGTGCGCACGACCACATCCACGCGAGCGTCATCGCCCCGCCGCACCGCCGCATCGGTGCGATCAATGGGAGCGGTGATAGGGCGAATCTCGCCGGATGGGCCTTTCGGCAATGACATATCAGACTCTTCGCCGACGGCGAAAGTCGTCGAGAGTTCCGGCCTTCCAATTTCGCTCCGTAGAGGTGCGTTCGTCTCTTTCTCCGCGGGCGAGATCGCGAAAATATCGACGCTCAGTTGTTTGTCCTGAAGAAACTTTTTGGCGAACTCAAATTGCGCCTGGTCCTGATTCGCCGTGGGTACCGCCGTGTTCGCGCCGGGGAAGCGATGCGAATGCACCAGGCCGTTGACATTGCCGTCGTCGTTCGAGAGAACTTGCGGCATGTGGCAATCCGCGCAATTCATGGGCGACTTCGGATAGTAGAAGGCGCGCGCTCCCTGCCCGGAAACGCCGCTGGCCTGCCAGTTGTCATATTCATTGAAGCCGCGAATCCAGCGGTAGTGATTCACGGGAACGTCCAAATGAACCTTGTGACACGAAGAACAAAACTCCGCGGTGTCCGCGCGCATGAACGGCTTCAGAAAAGTGCGGCGGTGCGGCTCCGGATTGAGGCGGACCACAAAGTCGTGCAGTTTTCGCACGAACGGATTTTCGCTCGCGGCGAGTTCGTGCAGCTTCGGGTACTCGAGGAAAAAATCACCCTGGCCCATGGTGCTCTTCACTTCCACAATGCTGTGGCACATCAGGCAGCCGAGGCCGGCGCGGGCTTCCGGGCGATCAACGATCTGCTTGATCGGCGTATCGAACAAGCCGCTGTAAAGCAGGGCGGGATCGTGGCAGCCCGCGCACCACTTGGAGGAACGCACGCCGGCGACTTCTTGCATGTACTCGATGCTCTTGCGGTACCACTGGTTATTGAAGGACGAAAAATGGTGCATCGAGCTGTCCCACTGCTTATAAATATCCGCATGGCAGCGCTGGCAGGCGTCGGATTTCATGAAGTACTTGGAGGGAATGTTGCCGCCATGTTTGGTCTGCGCGGAGCTGGGGAAAAATTTCCCCTGAGGGCCGTCACCTTCGCCATCCATTGTTTCCGCCGGCATCAGCGGATTGGAAATGCGATTCGCGTTCTTCCAAGCGACCTCGCGCGTCCACCACGTTCCCGCCGCGATGCCTGCCGTCACAAGCGTCAGCGCGGCAAAACCAAAGCCGCGCCGGAGGACGCCGTCGCCCAGCCATCCTTTTGAAGAGAGCCACGATGTCGCTAGAAAAAACGTGCCAAGAACGCACAACGCGATATGCGCATAAAGCCATGGCCTCAGCCGAAGAGGCGTGCCGATTTTGATCAACCAGATTCCGAGAAGCGATCCTGCAGCCAGCGAGATCCAGCCCAGCCGGGCCAGCAGTGATTTGTGGCGGAGCAACCGTACAACGTAAAAAAAGAGAAGAATCGTGAAGACGATTCCGATCGCGACATGGAACAAATCCACAACAAAGTAAGAGATCGTGGCCGAGGGATATCCATACAGGTAAACCGCGCTGACCGTCAGCGCAACCAAGATTCGTGATAACCACCGCTTGACAAAATCAATTTGCATCATCTCCACCTGCATGCGCGGTTTGCGGCTATCAAAACAGCGGCCGGATGTGTGAGTAACATCCGGCCGCAATTCAGTTTGGGGTGCCCCGAAGCGAGCCAGGATCTGGCGGAGCCGGAGGCGATGTTGCTTGTGAGCACACTTATATGTTTTAAGGTGGAGGCTGGCAATAATGCAAAAGCATTAGAAGTTAGGCTTGGCATCTATCCCCTTTGTTTCTATACAGTTGTAAGCTCTTCCGGCACTCAGATCTTTGTACTCCTCGGTGCGCCCGCTGGGCCAGTCAATCACCACGCGATCGATTTTTTCACGCAAGCCGAGGCCAAACGTTACCGGCAACTCCGATTGAGAAAGATAACTAGAGCCCCCACGGACCATCTTCGATTGCGTATGCCCCTCGTAGTAAATGTGGATCGATGAGCCGATCGCATCGCGATTCGACTTTGTACCTTTAAGCCGAAATCGAATGCTCCGAGGATGCCCCTCTTGATCGTTCCGGTATAAGTACGCTGGCCCATTGTTGGTAGTCATCAGGATGTCCTGGTCACCGTCGCGGTCGAAATCGCCGTAGGCCAATCCCCGTCCAACTTTCGGAGTCTCAAATCCTCCTCCGATCGCTGCTGCGACGTCCTGAAATTTTCCACCGCCGCGATTCAAAAAGAGTTGCGGCGGTTGAGCGTATCCGGTGTTACCGCGGATATTCCGGACGGTTTCATCGATGTGGCCATTGGCCACCGCCAGGTCCAGAGCGCCATCGAGATCCACATCGAGGAACATGCAGCCAAATCCGAGAGTGTTCCGCGATGCCGCCCCGATGCCGGATGCAATGGACACGTCGTCGAAAACTCCTGGAGCCGTGGCGCGATACAGACCGATCATTTCGTTGTCGAAGTTGGTGATGGCCACGCCCGGCTTGCCGGAACCATCGAAATCTCCGGTGTCGACGCCCATGCCGGCGCGGGCTTTCCCTTCCGTGCTGAACGCCAGGCCGGCCTCCACCGCGACATCCTTGAATTTTCCGTTCCTCAAATTGCGGTACAACTTATTCGGTTGTGTGTCGTTGGCTACCAGCAGGTCCTGCCAGCCGTCCTGGTCATAGTCGAACATCGCCACTCCGAGGGATTTTGAGCTGCTGTCAAAAATGCCGCTTGTGGCGGTCACGTCCTCGAAAGTTCCGTTGCCGCGATTGTGGAAGAGCCAGCAGGTATCCCCGCGATACGCTTCCGGCGTGCAGTACGATTTGTGCGAACCATCGAGGCTGCAGAAGACATCGTGCTCGGGGGACCAGCGCACGTAGTTGCATATAAAGAGGTCCAGCAATCCATCCCGGTCATAGTCAAACCATAGCGCGGAAGTGCTGAAGCCCTGCCGCCCGAAGAGACCGCTCGCACGCGTGGCATCAACAAAAGTTCCTTTGCCGGTGTTGCGAAAAAGCCGGCTCTGCCCCACGCAAGTGACGAAAATATCGGGGAAGCCATCATTGTTGTAGTCGCCGACGGCCACTCCCATTCCATACATCTCGACGTCGAGGCCTGCGCTTCGCGTCACGTCCGTAAAGGTGCCGTTGCGGTTGTTCCGGTAGAGCCGCGGCGTGGATCGCTGGCGCTTGTGTCCGGGCCAATCCATGCCATTCACCAGTAGAATATCTTGCCAGCCATCGTTGTCGTAATCGAGGAACGCACAGCCTGCGCCCAGCGTCTCCGGGAGCAATTTGCCGCCATATGCGCCGCTGTTGTGCCGGAACTGGATCCCCGCCGCGCTGGTAACATCGGCAAGGCGGAATCCTAGGGAAGAGGCTGGATTAGCGAATGTCCAAGGTGGCGCCGCCGTGGTTAGTCCTGCGCTGATTGTTTTGAAAAGGAAGTCTCTCCGGTTCAAGGCAGATTCACCAGGCCATTTCGAATCGCGTAAACCACTAGCTCTGCCGTTTTGTGAATTCCCAGCGTCTCCATGATATTGGCCCGGTGGACCGCAACGGTATTCGCACTGAGATTCAAATCCGCCGCGATTTCCTTGTTCGACTTGCCGGCCACGATATGTTTCAGGATTTCCAGCTCGCGCGGCGTCAATCCCCCGCCGCGCTCTCCTTTGAGCGTGTCCGGGCGGGCCACTTGCGGATCCAGCACCGTCATGCCTGCCGCGATGCTCTTCACGGCGCTGACCAGCTCGAGGTCCATGGCATTTTTCAGCACGTAGCCGCGCGCGCCCGCTTCGAGCGCCTGGCTCACCAGCGTTTCCTCGGAATGCATGCTCAACATCAGGATTCCTGCTTCGGGGAATTTTTCCAGAATTTTTCGTGTCGCTTCGATGCCGCTCAGTTCCGGCATCGCGCAGTCCATCACGATTACTCTGGGCCGCAGCGCGCAGGCCAGGCGCACGGCTTCTTTACCGTCGCTGGCTTCTCCAACGACGGAGATTTCCCGGTCATCTTCCAGCATGCGGCGGAATCCGCGGCGTACCAGAGCGTGATCGTCGGCCAGCAGAACGGTTATCTTAGGCGCCATTGGCATCCACTTTGATTCGGGGAATCTGGAGACGCACTCTGGTCCCGCCTTGCGGCCTTGGTGAGATTGCCAGCGTGCCGCCAACCAACTCGGCGCGTTCCCGCATGGCCACCAACCCGATCCCGCGCTGCATCTTTTCTGGCACGAAACCCGTGCCGTGATCTTCCACTTCGAGTTCCAGCGAATCCGGTGAGTATCTCAGCCAGATCCAGGCGTCAGTGGCCCCTGAATGCCGGCTCACGTTATTCAGCGCTTCCTGCAGCACGCGATAAATATGCACGCCGGCGCTCGTCTCCACGGGAAACGGCTTGCCTGTCTTCTCATAATGGAGCGCAAGGCCCGTTTGCCGTCCCACCGTGGGAATATACCAATCGAAAGTGCTTTCTAACCCTGCCTCTTCGAGTAGAACGGGATGAAGTGCCTGGGAGAGCGTCCTGATATTGTTCAACGTTGATTGCGCGATCTCCTGCACCTCTTTCAGATCTTCGCGCAGGGGCGATCCTTCCGGAGCATGCTTGCCGGCACGGCCCAGCATCGATCCGATCGCCGTCAAGACCTGCCCGAACTCATCGTGGAGTTCGCGGGAAATATGCCGCAGCGTCGATTCCTGTGTCGAGATCAGTTTCTGCGCCAAATCGCTGCGCTGCTCGGAAAGCTCGGCCAGGCGCGCAAAAATCTGCCGGTTACTGCGAATCAGATACAAGCTCGTCAGAAGAATCGCGATGAGCGTTGCGGCCAGGAAAATATAGAGCTGCCGTTGCACACCATCATAAATCTGCGCGATGCGCGCGGCGGCCTGCTCCTCACCTTCGTTATTTCCGACCAGCAGCCGTGAAACGGCGGTGCTGAGGGCCTGCTGCCGTGCCTGAAGTGACAAGCGAATCTGTTCCCGCGCTTCCGCCTCCTTGCTGTTCTGCGCCAGTCCAAACATCCGGTTCACGGCGTCCCAGAACTGCGCCACCGCTTGAGAAAGAAACAGCCGCTGTTCCGGAGTGCGGTTCGCCCCGGCCAGGCTCTCTTCCAGTTTCAACCCGGTGTCCAGGTCCTGGTGAATGCGTTCGAACTGCGCGGTCCATGCCGTCAGCGGATAGGGTTCCGTGGTGTCCAGCATGTCCCGCATGGCCAGCGCGATGGAATTGAGGTCGTTCTGGACGCGCAACAGTTGCAGCGAGTCTTTCCGGTTTCGATCCACCATTTCGCTCTGAAGTTTTCGAAGACCGGTGAGCTGAATGGTGATGTAGGATGCGTAAGCGAGCACGGCGGCCAGCGTAATCACCAGCCCCAACAGCAGTCCGTTCGTGGGTGAGCCTTGCGAGGATGCGGCATTGTGCACGGCTAAGAATACCTCACGCCGCGGTTTGCCGCCGCAGCGAGAGCACCAGGAAAATCAGAATCGTCGCGCAGGCCAGCGGCACGAGTAATCCTACTCGCAAGCTGACGGAGTATTGCGAGACCGCTCCGATCAGCCCAGGGCCTGCCGACCCTCCGAGAGAAGCCAGTGCAAAGAGGATGCCTCCAATATGTTTCGCGCGCGCGCCATACCATCGCGAGAGCCAGGCAATGAAAATGGGGTAAACGCTCGCGCATCCCAGGCCGGCCAAAAAGACCGCCACGGTGGCAACCTGGAGCGATCTGGATGCGATCAGCAAGGCCGTTGCTGCTGCCGCCAGGCTCAGAGCGCCCAGTACTATTTTTCTCTCGGGCAGGCGCCGTAGAACCAGCGGTGCGCCTGCGCGGCCGGATGTGAGGCCGGCATAGAAAAACATGGGCGCAAGCGTGGTCATGCCGGTAATGCCATTCGCCAGCCGCTTCGCATACTCTGCGGACCAGATGCCGATGCCGTTTTCCATCGCGACATAAATGAAAAACATGGCGCCCATCGCAATCGTAACTCCCAATCCGATGGCGGGGAATGATGGCAGGGCCGTACTCACATCCTTTTCGTGCTTCTGCGCGCCGAAGGAGACGAATAACAAGCCCAGCACGAGAATTTCACCAAAAACTGCAGCGCCCGTCAGCAGGATACCCAGCCCATTGCGTTTCAGCGCCAGGGCAATCAATGGGGAGCACGCCATCGCTCCCGCGCCCCACGCAAAATTGAGCTGGCTCAATAGCGACGCACTCTTTGCTCCGCCCAATTCCGCAACGAACAAATTTGTTCCCGGAGTGATCAACCCATAGCCCAAGCCGAAAGCTGCGGTAGCCGCTAGAGCAACGCCGTGCGTGTCGGCGTTAAGAGACGCAAGACCTCCGCCCATTAGCGCATAACCCAAAACCAAAGGCGGCCTATATCCGCGCCACGCGGCGATCGCGCTGGACGCTAGTGTGCCTCCCAATGCCGCCAGGAATTGAATCGAAGAAAAAAGACCAGCCTGCCCATCATCGAGAGACCATCTGCGGATAAAAATCGGCAACATCGGGCCGACGATCGTGGTTGCTATTCCGCTCAGCACAAAGCCTGCGAAGAGCAAGACAAGCAGGTTGCGGTGCCCTTGCGTTTCTGTGATAGCCGAATTTTGCTCGCTCATGGGGTGATCCGTCATTCTGAAGGACGCCGCCCTTTCAAGCAACTTCGGGTTTCTGGATAATCCTTCTGTTTCGAATTCGAAAGTTCGATACTCTTTAGCATTCAATTCTCCGGAACGATGGTTCTCCATGATTGAAGTCGGCCTCGTAGGATTCGGTCTCGCCGGCCGCGCGTTTCACGCGCCGGTGATTCGCGCTGTGCCGGGTTTGCATCTCGTCGCTATCGTGCAGCGTAGCGGCACGGAGGCAGCGGAGAAATATCCTGACGTTCGAATCGTGCGGAGCCTGGACGAATTGCTTTCAATTACAGAAATTCGCCTCGTAGTCATCGCCACACCGAACGACACGCACTTTGCGTTCGCGCGGCAGTGCCTTGCGGCAGGCCGCGATGTGGTCGTCGATAAACCGTTTACAACAACTCTTGAGGAGGCTGTTTCCCTCGTTTGCTTTGCGAAGGACGCCAATCGCCTGCTCACCGTCTATCAGAATCGCCGCTATGACGGCGATTTTCAGGCCATTCGAAAGCTGGTTGCGGACGGAACCCTGGGCCGCATCGTCCGGTTCGAAACGACTTATGATCGCTTCCGCCCGCAACTCAAGCCGGGCGCATGGCGTGAGGCCGCGCGCCCCGGCAGCGGAATCTTATTCGATATCGCGCCGCACCTGATCGATCACGCCTTAGTCCTCTTCGGACTGCCAAAAGCCGTGACCGCCGACGTTCGAACGGAACGTGAAAACGCAGCCGCCGATGATGCCTTTGATATTACGCTTCATTATTCGAACGGCATGCGCGCGGTTCTGCGATCCAGCATTCTTGCCGCCGCGCCGCGTCCACGCTTCGTGCTATTCGGCTCACAAGCCAGTTTCGTAAAGCAAGCATTTGATCCGCAGGAAATGAATCTCCGCCTTGGAAATATTCCCACGGACACAGCGTGGGGCGCCGAGCCGGAAGAAAATTGGGGCGTCCTTACCGTTCCCTCAGGAGATTCGTTCGAACAGCGGCGCATTCCCTCGGCCGTCTGCGATTACCGCGACTACTACTCGAATGTACGCGATGCGATCCTGGGGCGCACGTCGCTGGCGGTCACGCCGGAGTGGGCGCTGGATGTGATGCGGCTACTCGAGCTGGCGCGCGACAGCAGCCAGAGGCACCGTACGATTCCGTGGTAACGCGCGGATTCTCGTTCGAATCACACTTTTCAGCAAGCATCGAAGAACTTCCGCGTATAATCTGTTTTCTCCGAGGATAAGGAAGGAGCGGCTCGCTGCCCATGACCGTCGAACTGGCACCTTCGATTCTTTCTGCAAACTTCGCGCGGCTTGGCGAGGAGGCGAAAGCGGCGCTGGACGGCGGCGGCACGGTGCTCCATTGCGATGTGATGGACGGCCACTTTGTTCCGAATATCACGATTGGGCCGTTGGTCGTGGCCTCGCTGAGGAAAGCTCTTCCCAACACCATCCTCGATTGCCACCTAATGATCGAACACCCTGACGAATTCATTCCTGCTTTTGCGGAAGCTGGCGCCAGCTGGATCTCCGTGCACCAGGAAGCCTGCGTTCATCTCCATCGCACGCTGCAGCAGATTGAGTTGCACGGATGCAAATCAGGTGTGGTGCTGAATCCCGCCACTCCAGTGCACATGGTGGAAGAAGTGTTGGACATGGTTCATCACGTTCTGGTGATGTCCGTGAATCCGGGATTCGGGGCACAGAAATTCATTCCTGGCGCTCTCCGCAAGATTAAGACCCTTGCCGAAGTCCGCGAAGAGCTTGGCCTTTCGTTCCGCATCGAAGTGGATGGCGGGGTGGCACTCGATACGGTCGGTGATGTGGTACGTGCGGGGGCGGAGCTGCTGGTGGCCGGTAACGCGGTTTTCGGGAAAGGCAACGTTCGCGAAAACGCGAAGAAGCTTCTGGAAGCGGCGCGCTCTGCAACGCTCACCCGCGCTTGAGCAGGATAGCGACGGAAAAAATCACAACCGCCGCTCGAAGGCCTGTTTTTTCCCTACTGCTCCTGATAGTTCCAGGTCAGCCCGCCATCAACGAAAAAGGTCGTTCCGGTCACGTAGTCGGATTCCGAACTCGCCAGGAATGCCGCCATTGACGCTACGTCTTCCGGCTTGCCCAGCCGGTTCAGCGGAATGTTTCCGAGCAACGCGTTCAGCTTGACCGGGTCGTTCAACAGCTTCGTGTTGATCGGCGTTTCGATAGCTCCCGGGGCGATGTTGTTGATAGTGATGCCCAGCGGGGCAAGTTCGATCGAGAGGTTGCGCGTCAGCATTTTCACGCCGCCCTTACTCGCGCAGTACGAAGTGAAATGCGGGAAGGGAAGCTCTTCATGCACCGAGCTGATGTTGATGACTTTTCCGCCGGCCTTCGCCTGCATGCGGTGTTTGACGAATGCCTGAGTGACGAAGAAAAGACCTTTTAGATTGACGTTCAGGACCGCGTCGTAATCTTCTTCCGTGGCGTCCCAGAAATCGGCATGGCGTTCGAGTCCCGCGTTGTTGACGAGGATGTCGATCCTTCCAAACTGCGCCACGGTATCTGCGACGAATTTCTGCCCGTCCGCAACGCGGCCTACGTCGCATTGGAATCCAATAGCTTTTCGCCCCAGCTTCTGAATTCCTGTGGCTACTTCCTCCGCCCCCGCCTGGTTTGAGCGGTAGCAAAAGGCCACGTCCGCGCCTTCCTGCGCGAACCGCTGCGCGATGGCCAGGCCGATTCCCTGGCTTCCCCCGGTAACAGCCGCTACCTTTCCCTCCAGCCTGTTTGCCACGATTCTCTCCTTACGCCGTGTTTAGAAGTGTGATGCGCGAGGCTGGCTTTTGTTTCAAGGATCGGCTTACGAAGCCGCACTCCACCATCCTTGTGCAATTCGCTTCGCCCACCGGTTGAGCGGAGCACCCGCCAGTTCCGCAGGGTGTGCCGGACCTGTCCGAGAGGCCAGTTAATCTTCTGTATGTACGGTCAATTGACCGCCGCGCGGACTCCGCAGCAAGCTATCCTGTGAGGAGGAGAATCGCGATGAAATACATACCCTTTGCAGTTGTTCTTGTGGCGCTGATTCCCTCGCCGACTTATGCGCAGAATACGCAGTCCTCGGACTGCCGGACTCTTGAGGCCGCAGGTAATAATATCGAGTCGGACGAAGTTCTTGTTGATGGAATGGTTTGCAAGGCTGTTAAAGCCAAAGCAAATTCGTCAGTTTCCACAACAGCTTCCGGAAAAACCGCAGAAACTGAGAAGCGCATGGCCCTCCTGGGAATTATCGAGCCCGAGACGCTGCGATCCAAGGTGAAAGCCGATGCAATCCCGCCAGAGGTTGTCCGGACACCTGCGCCGGCCCCCGGAAAAACCGCCGAGACGGGGAACCGCTTGGCCCTCCTGGGAATTATCGAGCCCGAGACATTGCGGTCCAAGCCGAAAGCAGAAGCAAACGCCGCAGGGGATGTGGCGACACCTCGAACAGGCACTGAGCCTGAGCCCGAAACGGATCCAGGAGCGAATGTAACGCCGCAGTCTGCGCGGTTTGAGATGAAACACAATGCAAGCCTAGGAGAGATTGCGCGCGCATATCAAAAAAATTCGCATGCTCAAGCAGCCGTGGCACGGGAAAACATGAGAGAGCCAAAGAAGCTACCCACTGAAGTGAAACTCACGGCAACACCGACGGCTACCGCGCCAGAAATGGCAACGACTACGCCGCTTCAGCCGGGCCAGAAGGCTAACGCCTTGACAGTAGCACAAGCACCGACGTCTAAGTTGACTCCGAAAGAAACCCCGCCAGCTATTACTCCAGCTTCGGCAAAGCCCATCGAGCCTCAGACCGCAGCGAAGACTAAAGTTCTTGCGGCGCCACAAACGCCAGCGCCTGTGGTGAAAGCCGAAACCAATTTGCCAACGGTTGTGCCGACACCGGTCTTAACTCCCGAGCCTCAGCCGCCAGCGAAGACTGAAGTTTTTGCAGCGCCACAAACGCCAGTGCCTGCGGTGAAAGCCGAAAGCAATTTGCCAACGGTTGTGGCGGCACCGGTTGCAACTCCGGAGCCTCCGTCAGACGGGAAGATGGAAGTATTTGCATCGGCAGGAGCACCACCATCTCCAGTGAAACCCGAAGCCAGTCCGGTGGCGGCTCCGGCGCCAGAAGAAATCGCAGCAAGTGCGCCACAGAAAAGCGTCATGCTAGGAGTGTTTGTCGAGCCCCAGACGTCATCGTTGGAGATAAATCGCCTGCCAGAAATAGTTTCTTACGGTAGCGCCCTGGAAGATGGATTCAATGATGGGCAACGAGCGGGATGTACAAAAAACGTATCCTTGGGAAGTCTGGATAAGGAGAAGCTATTTCTGGCCATTCCGGAGTGGGCAGCGAGCTGGTATGAAAAGAATCAGAAGAAGTTTCCCGGGATGTGTTTCTCTGACGCGCCCATGCCCGGAGCGCAAAACTACTTGATTGTCTTTTACACCTCCGCGCCGGCCGTTTCTGGAACCGAGCCACTGAAGAACATATCTGCTTCGGCCGACATGTCGCCCGACTCGGGAGTCGGAACTTTCACGACGAGCTACGGCTCAACGTGGCACTACACCTATGACCGAACCGCGACGCCCACGGTCACTACCGTCTTGACTGAAAAAGTGCCCCACAACCTCCAACCAAATGTTCTGTATGCCACTGCGTACTCCGAGCAAGGCATTCCGATCTCTCAGCACTGGCCAACGCCGATAACGAAGAAGAGCAAGGAAACATCTGGAAAGCCTGGAAAGAAACGAGATGCGTCGCTCCCGGCAGTTCACATGATGGGCGAATTGCTGAACGAAATGGCGGAAGACATCGCGAAGCACTAGCCCTTCCAGACATACTTACCGCAGGGGCAGGGGACTGTCTCGGTGGGAAGTTTCTTTTCCATCAGTTGCCGGCAAACTGGACACTTTTTCTGCCACATATCGATACCCGTCTTTTCTTCTGACTGGGCCTTCTAACAAATAGAGTCTACTCGCCGGGTATTCGGCTGTCTGTCGCAATAGGCACAAAAGCAAACCTGTTCCTTTTTGCACAGATGCTCCTGTCTCGGCGCGTTAGTCTGCTCAGGAATACGGATTCGCCGGAATTTCACGATTCAGGTTGCTCGAGTATGGGACGGAAATCCCGGTTCGCGGTTTCAAGATCAGTTTTCGTTTAAGAAGCGGACCAGACGGCAAATCCAGTCCGCCAGGAAGAGTCGCAGCACAGAAAAATCGGATTGTCTCGCTATGGAAAAGACCAATCAAATCGTTTTCTTGTCCCTGTTGGCCGCTGGCAGCCTCTTGTTGGGAAAGGCCAGCCCCGCGCTGTTTGGAGATGCGGCGGAGGAATCCGGCGGGCAAGGCAGTTCCCGCGCGGCGCACCGGGGCGCATCTCCCGCCACAGAACTTATCGCCGGCAGCCGCCCTATAAGGACGGTTTCTGCCGCCGGTAATGATCCGGACCGAAATCACACGCCGACTGCGGGTGAACTAGTGGGTGCGGTCGTCGCAAATGAGTTGATGGACCGTGAGAAGCGGCGCAAGTGGATTTGTATGGTCGAGAAACGGGCGGGGAAGCAAACCCTCACCGAAGTCCAAATAGAGACCAAGGACGGCCCACTATACCGGTTGCTTGCGATCGACGGCACGGCGCTTAACCGCGGCCAGCGGCAGCAGGACGACGCGCGCATTGGACGCCTGATGACCGATCCGAGGTCATTGCTGAAGTTAAAGCAAGCGCAGGAGGAAGATGAGCTCAAGCTCGAGAAGCTCATGAGCTTGATGCCGGAAGCTTTTGTTTACGACTATGATGGTGTCGAAGAAAATCTTCTCCGAGTCAAATTTAGTCCCAATCCTAAGTACAGTCCGCCAACTTACGAAGCGCGGGTGGTACACAGCCTGGCCGGAACCATTCTGATCGATTCGGAACAGAAGCGTCTGGCAAAAGTCGCGGGTCATCTTACGGATCGCGTGGAGTTCGGTTACGGACTGTTGGGGCGAATTGACAGCGGCACAGTGGAGCTGGGGCGAGTAGCCGTGGGTCCGCAAGAGTGGAAGACCGCTTTCATCAACATCCACTTCTCAGGCCGCGCTGTGATATTCAAGACCATCAACAAAGAACAATATGAGCGGCGATCTGATTTCCGCGCGGTTTCCAGCGATCTCAGCCTCGCCGACGCCAAGGATCTTCTTATTTCTCGCCTCCCTCCGCCTCCACAAACACCGTAATAATCGAACAGGTTTATGCACGTCCTCGCCGGGCTCTTGAGTGCGGAGGCTTTACGGCCGGCGAGGTCGTTATCCAGTCAGTCTTTAGGACTAGGTGCATTCTGCATGCGAGAATGGGTGCCAGCTTCGAATGAAAATGCTCACTCGCCAGATTGTTGCAATCGCCGCACCTACGGTAGTGCGAAGCGTGCGGCGCTGGATCTTCCATCTCGGTGGATTGGGTTTTATTCCACTGGGACTCCTGGACAGCTCCGTGATTCCACTCCCGGGAAGCATGGACGTGCTGACGATCGTCTTGTCTGCAGGCAATCAAGGGTTATGGCTTTATTACGCCTTGATGGCGACGGTTGGTTCCGTGATCGGAGGCTTCGTCACCTACCGGCTTGCTCGCAAAGGGGGTAAGGAAACTCTCGAACGCAAGTTCCCGGCCAGGAGGCTCGAGAAGGTTTACAAGATATTCAGGCGATGGGGCTTTGGGGCCATCGCTATCGCGGCCTTGCTGCCACCGCCGGCGCCCATGGTTCCATTTCTCTTTGCCGCGGGCGCCATGCAATATTCCGTGAAAAAATTTCTCTTCGCACTAACGCTAGGCCGGATTATCCGATACTCCTTCCTCGCGTTCCTGGGAGCCCGGTACGGACGGCAAGTGCTCACGGTCATCTCGCAACATGGGCATCCGGTCCTCATTGCGGTTATCGGGTTGATTACGGCGGCGATGGCGGCTCTCATTTTCATTCTCGCGAGTAAACGCAAAAAAAGAGCGCACAGTTAGCCAAGTTTTGGGCTATGGGAGCAATAGAACATGTTTCGCGCCTACTGCGCCGGGGAAGTGTGTTCTCTAGGAAGGGGCACGACGTTTCGTGCCCCACAAGAGCGAAGCTGGGCCCTAGGCGACGGTGACTTCAGGGCTAAGGTAGACATCCTGGATGGTGTTGAGGAGCTGGACGCCTTCCTTCATGGGGCGCTGGAAGGCTTTGCGGCCGGAGATGAGGCCGGTGCCGCCGGCGCGCTTGTTGATCACCGCAGTGGCTACGGCTTCCTCGAAGTCGTTAGCGCCGGACGCACCGCCGCTATTGATCAAGCCTGCGCGGCCCATGTAGCAGTTGGCCACTTGGTAGCGCGTCAGGTCGATGGGATGGTCGCTGGAGAGATCGGTGTAGATGCGCTTGTCGAATTTGCCGTAGCTGGAATCGCCCATGTTAAGGGCCTGGTAGCCGCCATTATTTTCCGGGAGCTTTTGCTTGATGATGTCCGCCTCGATGGTTACGCCGAGATGGTTGGCCTGGCCGGTGAGATCGGCGGAGAGGTGATAGTCCTTGTCCTTCTTGAACGCGTTGTTGCGGAGATAGCACCACAGGACGGTGGCCATGCCGAGTTGGTGCGCGTGGGCGAAGGCCTGGCTGATTTCGACGATCTGGCGGCCGCTCTGTTCGGAGCCGAAATAGATGGTGGCGCCGACGGCGGACGCGCCCATGTCGTAGGCCTGCTGCACGGTGCCGAAGAGAATTTGATCGGCTTTGTTCGGGAAGGTGAGCAGCTCGTTGTGATTCATTTTGACGATGAAGGGGATTTTGTGGGCGTACTTGCGTGCGACGGAGCCGAGGACGCCGAAGGTGGAGGCTACGGCGTTGCAGCCGCCCTCGATGGCCAGCTTGACGATGTTACCGCCATCAAAGTAATCGGGATTCTTGGCGAAGCTTGCTCCGCCGGAGTGCTCGATGCCCTGGTCGACGGGCAGAATCGAGAGATAACCCGTGCCGCTGAGACGGCCGTGGCTGAACAGGCGCTGGAGATTGGTCAGGACGCGCACGTTGCGGTCGGTCGCGGCGTATACGCGGTCGACAAAGTCCGGCCCCGGAAGATGCAGGCGCTCCTTGGCGATCTTCGGCGACTTGAATCCCAGCAGGGAATCCGCCTTTGCGCCGAGATAGGTTTCAATTTTTCCCTGGATCGTGCTGGTTGCCATTTCTTTCTCCTCATTTCAGGTGCGACCGCCAAGCGGTCGATTCATCTGTGACTGCCATGCAGTCAAATCAAGCGTGACCGTAAACCGTTCAACTATTCTCGAATTCCCATCGAAAGCATGCTGCCGGCGGCAGTGTCCACCAGCCAGAGCAGTTTTCCGTTTTTCGGCTGGAGCAATTGCGCAGGCAATTGTTCCGGCTCGAACGGCCCTTCCAGCACGGCCTTCAGTGCGGGGGCTTTGTCCGCGCCCGTCGCCATGAAGATGACCCGGGCGGCGTTGCTGGCAGCCGGCGCAGTGAGCGTGATGCGATCCGCGTACAATTTGCCTACCCAGTTTCTCACGGCGATGCGTCCATCTGCATGCAAAGCTTTCGTTCCCGGGAAAAGCGAGAGAGTGTGGCCCTCGTTGCCCATTCCCACCAGCACGAGATCAAAGCGCGGATACTCTCCATTCTTCAGCTTGAAATACTCGCGCAGGGCCTTTTCGTATTCTAGCGCGGCCTGGCCCGCATCCGGATATTCGCCTTTGATCCGCGTGACCTGTTCCGGTTTCATCGGCGACTTTGCAATCATCGCTTCCGTCGCCATGCGAAAATTGCTGTCCGGATGGTCCGGTGGGACGTGGCGCTCGTCGCCGAAGAAAAGATGCATTTTATCCCAAGGGACCTGCGAGCGTAGCGTTGGATCGTTGACCAGGAGGCTGTAGAGTGCTTTCGGGGTCGATCCCCCTGCCAGCGCTACGTTGAAGGAGCCTTTCTCGCGTACCGCCGGTGCCGCGGCTTGAACGAACTCTTGCGCAGCGCGCTTGGCGATGGCTGCGCCGTCCGCCAAGATTCGAATCTCACGCTCCACGCGCGCTCCTCTTAAGTGATGATTCCCGTTTTATCCGGTACGGCAATCCTGCCGCGTTTGTCGACTTCCTCTTCGCCTGGCCGCCGCCACGAGCGGCCGTCCTTTTCGAGCAATTCATCGGCCTCGAGGGGTCCCCAGGAGCCCGCGGCATAGTTCGGAAAGCCCCGCGCGGGTAGTGCATGCCAGACGTCAAGGATGGGCTGAATCACACTCCAGCCGGCTTCGACCATGTCCGCGCGCTGGAAGAGCGTGGCGTCGCCCGCCATGCAATCGCGGAGCAGCCGTTCGTAACCGGTGCTGTGCTCCAATCCGAAATAGGTGGTGTAATCGAAATCCATATTCACGAGACCGAGCTTCATCACCGAGCCGGGAACTTTGGCGCCGAAGCTGAGCGAGATGCCTTCCTCGGGCTGAATATGGATGACCAGGCGGTTGGTTTCCAGATTTTTTACCGTGGTGTTGCGGAATAGGACGAAGGGAGTTCTGCGGAACTGGATCACGATCTCCGTCGTGCGCTGCGCGAGCCGCTTTCCCGTGCGCAGATAGAACGGCACGCCCGCCCAGCGCCAATTGTCGATTTGCAATTTCAGGGCGACGAAGGTTTCCGTGTTCGAATCGGGAGCCACGTCGGGCTCGCTGCGATAGCCCACGACACGCTGGCCGTCGACGATACCGCCGCCGTATTCCCCGCGGACCATATTTTTTAATACGTCTTCCGGGTCGAGAGGTTGAATGGCGTGGAGCACTTCGGCTTGCTTGTTGCGAACTTCGTCCGCGCCGAAAGAGATGGGGGGTTCCATCGCAGTCATGGTGAGCAACTGGAAGAGATGGTTCGGCACCATGTCGCGGAGGGCGCCGGCGGTCTCGTAAAAGCCGCCGCGATGCTCGACGCCGACGGTTTCCGCGGCGGTGATTTGCACGTGGTCTACGTAGTTGCGGTTCCAGAGCGGCTCGATGATGTTGTTGGAAAAGCGGAAGACCATGACGTTTTGCACGGTCTCTTTGCCGAGGTAGTGGTCGATGCGGTAAATCTGTTTTTCGGTGAGGACCTGCTCAAGATCCTTGTTCAGCTGTTTGGCGGAAGCCAGGTCGTGGCCGAAGGGTTTTTCGATGATCACGCGCGCCCAGTGACCACTCTCTTCTTTCGTCAGACAACACTGACCGAGCATTTGAGCAATGGGGGAAAAGAACCGCGGAGCCACGGCCAGATAGAAAAACCGGTTGCCCAGGGTGTTGTGCTGTTGGTCGGCTTCGCTGATTTGCTGGTCCAGGCGCTTGTATGCTTCCGGGTCCAGGAAATCGCCTTTGACGTAGTAGATGCGCTCGGTCATCCAGTCCCAGAGCTTGGGGTCAATGGGGGCGGGAGCGTATTTGGGGATCTCTCCGGCCAGCATTTTTCGAAAGCTGGCAGTGTCATAGTCGTTGCCGGCAAAGCCCACGATGGCAAATTGTTTAGGCAGGACATCGTCCTGCGCGAGGTTGCAGAGAGCGGGGATGAGCTTGCGCTTGGTGAGATCGCCGGTGGCGCCGAAAATAACCATCACACAGGGCGCCGCAGTGGGGTTCATGTCCAGATGATTGAGGCTCATTGAGAGAAGTTCCTGTTCTCGGGCGCCAAACGTGTCTTGCAATATCTAGTGTCCGGACTTCTTTTCGACGTGCCCGCCGAATTGGAAGCGCATCGCGGACAATACTTTAGCCGCAAAATCGTCTTCGCCGCGCGATGTAAACCTCTGAAACAGAGATGCGGTCAGAACGGGCGCGGGTGCAGTCGATTCGATGGCGGCGAGGATGGTCCAGCGGCCTTCGCCAGAATCGGAGACGCGGCCCGAGAAGCGTTCGAGCGTCGGCTGATCGAGCAGGGAAATGGCCGTCAAATCGAGCAGCCAGGAAGCCACGACGCTGCCACGCCGCCACACTTCCGTAACGTCCGCGAGATTGAAATCGTATTGATAATGCTCCGGGTTCCGCAATGGCGTAGTTTCCGCGTCTGTTTCACGATGGGATTTGCCGGCGTTGGCATGTTTGAGGATGTTCAAGCCCTCGGCATAAGCCGCCATCAAGCCGTACTCGATGCCATTGTGGACCATCTTGACGAAGTGGCCGGCGCCGGAAGGGCCGCAATGAAGGTAGCCTTCTTCGGCGGTGCCAGGCATCTTCTCGCGGCCGGGCGTGCGATCGACATTGCCTCGCCCCGGCGCCAGCGTTTTGAAAATCGGATCGAGGCGCTTCACGACGTCCGACTCGCCCCCAATCATCTGGCAATAGCCCCGTTCGAGGCCCCAAACGCCTCCGCTGGTGCCAACATCGCAATAGTGGATTCCCTTTGCGGAAAGATCTTTCGCGCGGCGAATGTCGTCGATGTAGTAGGAATTTCCGCCATCAATGACGACGTCGTCCTTCTCAAGCTTGCCTACCAAATCACGCAGCGAGGCATCAACCACCGCGGCAGGCACCATGAGCCAGATGGCACGCGGCTTTTGCAGTTTCTTGACGAAATCATCGAGTGACGTTGCTCCGGTCGCGCCTTCGCCTTCCAATTGTTTGACGGTATCCGCGCTGCGGTCATACACGACGCACTTGTGACCGTTCTTTTGCAGGCGCCGCACCATGTTGGCGCCCATTCTTCCCAGCCCGATCATGCCAAGTTGCATCGTGTCCGCTCCTCGTTTCATGCGACAGAAATGGTTCAGTGATTTATGCGATTGCTTTTTGCACAGCTTTCGTGAGCGTCGCGAGCCCGGACTTTAGATTCTTCCCCAGGTGGACGCGCACTGCGCGGCGGCCGCGTTCCGCAAGAACCGCGAAGTCGCCGCGGGCTTGCGCCGCCTTCACCACACCAAAAGTGTATTTCTGTCCAGGCACCGGAAGATCTTTGGCATCATCGCAGGTGATCTGCAGGAAGACACCAGTGTTCGGACCACCCTTGTACGCCTGTCCAGTGGAGTGCAGGAAGCGCGGGCCAAAGCCGAGAACTGTAGCCACCTTTTTCTTGTCGCGAACGGCCTGCCGGATCGTTTGCAGCGTCTTTTCATTCGCGGGATTCATCGTTATGTAGCCGAGGACGGCAAAATAATCGCCTGCGCCAAGGCGCGAGAGATGCGTTTTCAAAACGTCGGCAAGTTTCGCGCCGCCTCTCAACGCCGCGGCATTCTTTTCATCCGCGAAAAGCTTGATGCCTTTCTCCTCGAAGAAAGGTGATTCCGGTGGAAGGCTTCCGGTCGTTTCGTACTGGCTCGTGAGTTTCTTCGTTTCGATTTTGCTGGCTTCAACGTCCGGCTGATTGAAGGCGTTGATCCCGATGATAGAACCAGCGACGGCTGTGGCGATTTCCCAACGGAAAAATTCCTGCCCGAGATTGTAAGTATTTGGCAGCGTGATGCGCACCACGGGATGCCCGGCTTTTTCAAGCGCGGCAACTGCGGCATCCTGAGCCTTGCTTGGCTTTGACTCCAGGCGTAGATAGGCGAAAACCCGATCGTTGCCATAGGTAGCTGGCTTGGCGAGGCGTTCGCGATCCACCGGAATAATCCCTTTGCCGATTTTTCCCGTGGATTCCGCAATCAGTTGCTCGAGCCACGCGCCAAGATCGAAGATTCCCGGCGAAGTGACGATCGTAATCTTGTCTCGGCCGTGATTCGCGGCGACGCCCAGAATCGTTCCCAGGATGACGCCCGGATTCGAATCGGCGACAGAGGATGCGCCAGACGCCTTGACCATCTCTTCGGTATTTTTCAGGAATTTTGCGACATCCAGCCCCATCACGGCGCCCGGTACCATGCCGAAGTTGGAGAGCGCCGAATAGCGCCCACCGATGCTCGGGACGCCAAAAAATATCTTGCGAAATTTGTCCGCTTCGGCAACCTGCTGCAACTTGGATCCCGGATCGGTGATGGCGATGAAACGATTGCCGGCTTCTTTTTCGCCCACCTTGGTCTTTACGCGCTCGAAAAAGTATTGCTTGTAAATGTTGGGCTCGAGCGTGCTTCCCGATTTACTCGAGACGATGCAAACCGTGCTCTTGAGGTCCACTTTCGCTTCGATGGCCTTGATTTGCGCGGGATCGGTGGAATCGAGAACGTGCAACTCGGGATAGCCTTTGATTTTTCCAAAGGTCATGCGCAGAACTTCAGGACAGAGGCTGGAGCCGCCCATGCCCAGCAAGAGCGCATGTTTGAATCGCGCGTTCTTCACGTCCTCGGCGATTTGCTTCAGCGCGTCAATGTGCGCGACCTGTTCTTCGGTGATGGTGAGCCAGCCGAGCCAATTGCTCTCGTCCGTGCCGCTCCAGAGCGAAGCATCCTTTTGCCAGAGGCGCGCAACTTTATTATTCTTCTTCCACTCTTCGAGCGACGCAGCAACCGCCCCTGCAAGCGGACCGGGTAACTTGTAGGTCTGGCGGTTTAGACTCACGCACGCACCCCTGCATTCTTGCCCACGGCATCCAGCAGGGTCTTGAAGGCGTCGGCAAACAGCTTGACGCCGTCCACCAAGAGTTTGTCGGTCACTTCCTTCATCGAAATCCCCGCCTTGGCAAGGTCCGCCATCGTCTTCGCGGCTCCTTCGACATTTTCGGTAAGGCTGTGGCGCAGTTTGCCGTGATCGCGGAAGGCATCAAAGGTCGCCGGAGGAATCGTGTCCACAGTGTCCGCTCCGATCAATTCTTCGACGTACATCACATCGCGATACTTTGGATTCTTGGTGCTGGTGCTGGCCCAGAGGAGACGCTGCGTCTGCGCGCCTTTGGCCGCGAGCGCCTTCCAACGCGGGCCGCCAAAAAGTTCCTGATACTTCTTGTAAGTGAGCCGGGCATTGGCAATAGCCACCTTGCCGCGGAGACTTTCGAACAGAGCCTTCTGGCCGGCGTCCGCAGTGGTCTTGAGCTTTTCGTCGATATTGCTATCAACCAGGGTATCGATGCGGCTGACGAAAAAGCTGGCGACGCTGGCGATGTGACTGATGTCCTGCCCCTTGGCGGCGCGAGCTTCCAGTGCGGATAGGAACGCTTCGGCGACTTTCTCGTAGGCGGACTGTGCGAAGAGCAGCGTGATATTGATGTTGATCCCTTCTTCGAGCGCCTGGCGTATGGCCGGGAGTCCTTCCGGCGTGCCGGGAATCTTGATCATGACGTTGGGTCGATCCACGGCCTTCCACAAGCGGCGAGCTTCCGCGAGCGAAGCTTTCGTGTCGAAGCCAAGAAATGGCGAAACTTCCAGGCTCACGTAACCGTCGCGCCGCTTCGTTTCCGTATATACCGGCTTGAATATGTCGCAAGCGTCTTGCACGTCGCGAATCGCAATTTTTTCGAACAGGCCATTCGCATCGAGCTTCTTCGCGTCGGCCGAGGTCAGGACGTCGGTATAAAGATTGCTTCCCGTGATGGCCTTTTCAAAGATCGCCGGATTCGAGGTCATCCCCCGCAGCCCGTCGTTTTCAATATACTTTTTCAACTGTCCGCTGGTGAGCAGGTCTCTGCGGATGTAATCCATCCAGGGGGATTGTCCGTAGGCCAGCAGCCCCTTCAGTGGGTTCGCTCCCTGGCCGGCGCCTATGCTTGGGATCGTCGTCGTAGTCGTCATACTCGTTCTCCTTCACTGCGAATAAGGTTCGAAATCCTATTGTACGCCTCAGCGGCTTGGGCGCGCTTCTCGCTTCGAATGCCGGCCGTTTTTCTTATTGTTTCAAGCCCGCCGCAAACTTTGCTTCCAGTGCTTTCACTTTTCCAAGCCGCCGCACGTGCCGTTCTTCGTTCGTAAATTTTGCGGCCAGGAACGCCTTCACCAAGTCCTCCGCGAGCTTCGAGCCGATGATGCGCGAACCGAGCACGAGCACGTTCATATCGTCGTGCTCCACGCCCTGATGCGCGGAATACGAATCGTGGCACACCGCCGCGCGGATCCCCGGCAACTTATTTGCCGCCACGCTCGCCCCCACGCCGCTGCCGCAGATGAGCACGCCGCGTTCGGCTTTGCGGTCCAGCACTGCGCGGCCCACGGCTTCGGCAAAGTCCGGATAGTCGGATGGGTTTTCATTGAACGCGCCGACATCCAGGACCTCGTGTCCCAGCGAGCGCAGCAAATCGCCCATGGCTGCCTTCATTTGAAATCCAGCGTGGTCCGAGCCAATCACCATCTTCATCGCCGTTTCACTTTCCGAGGACTTCCCTCGCCGCCGCCACGACCTTGTCCGCTTCCATGCCGAATTTTTTCAACAGGTCCTTCAGCGGAGCCGACGCGCCGAAACTTCGCATCCCAATTATCTTGCCCTTCGGGCCGGTGTAGCGCTCCCATCCAAACGTGGAAGCCATCTCCACGGAAACCCGCGCACTCACACTCGCAGGGAGGACACTCTCTTTATACGCGGCGTCCTGGCGTTCGAACAGTTCCCACGACGGCATGCTGACGACTCGCGTCTTGATGCCGGCCGCATTCAATTTTTCGCCGGCTTCCACGCAAAGAGATACTTCGCTCCCGCTGCCCATGAGGATCACATCGGGTTTCCCGCCCGGAGCGTCCGCAAGAACGTAAGCGCCCTTCGCAACGCCTGCGGCGGGTGCATATTTCGTGCGATCGAACGTGGGCATGGCCTGCCGCGTCAGCACGAGTGTCGAAGGCCCATGAGTATGTTGCAGGATGATTTTGTACGCTTCCACCACTTCATTGGCATCGCCCGGCCGCAGAACCAGCATGTTCGGCATCGCGCGCAACGACGCCAGTTGCTCGATGGGCTGGTGCGTCGGCCCGTCTTCTCCCACGCCGATCGAGTCGTGCGTGAAAATGTAAATCGCGGGGATTTCCATCAGTGCGCCGAGGCGCATACTCGGCCGCATGTAGTCGCTGAAATTAAAGAATGTTGCGCTGAACGCGCGGAGTTTCGTCAGCGTCATGCCATTCACGATCGCGCCCATGGCGTGTTCCCGCACGCCGAAGTGGATGTTGCGCCCGCGATACTGATTCGGATAGAACTCTCCCGCGCCTTCGAACGTCAGGTTCGTTTTGTTGGATTTGGCCAAGTCCGCCGATCCGCCAATCAGCCACGGGATATTCTTCGCCAGCGCGTTCAGAGTTTTTCCTGAGGACTCGCGCGTCGCCATGCCTTTCGAATCGGCGGGGAAGCTCGGCAAATCCTTGTCCCAGCCGTCCGGCAATTGACCGCTCTGCATCCTGTTCAGTTGTTCGGCCTGCTGCGGAAACTGTTTTTTGTAATCCTCGAATTTCGCTTTCCACGCGGCGCGGGCCTCGGCTCCGCGCTTCCCCACGCCGTTTTTGAACCGGTCGTACACTCCATCGGGCACCAGAAACTTCGCATCTTCGGGCCACCCGTAGTTTTTCTTCACCAGTTTGACTTCTGCCTCGCCCAGCGGCTCGCCATGCGCTTCGTAGGAATCCTGCTTGTGCGGCGATCCGTACCCGATGTGGCTATCCACCACGATGAGCGTCGGCCCGTCTTTCGACTTGAGAAAATTTTCGTACGCGCCGGCCAGCATGTCCAAATCGTTTGCGTCCGTGACGTGCGTGACCTTCCAGCCGTAGCCTTTGAATCGCGTGATCACGTCCTCGCTGAAGGACCACTCGGCGGGACCGTCCAGCGTTACGCGGTTGTTGTCGTAAATCCAGCACAGATTTGACAGCTTCAGATGTCCAGCGAGGGAAGCGGCTTCCGACGCTACCCCTTCCATGAGGTCGCCATCTCCGCAGATCGTGTAGGTGTTGAAGTTGAAAATTTCAAAACCGGGGCGATTGAAATTTTCCGCCAGCCATTTGCCCGCAATGGCCATCCCCACGCTATTACCCGCCCCTTGCCCCAGCGGCCCGGTCGTGGTTTCCACGCCGGAAGTTATGTGCGACTCAGGATGTCCGGGAGTTTTGCTGCCGATTTGCCGGAAGCGCTTGATCTCCTCCATCGAGACGGCAGGATCGTCTGTAACTTTTCCTTGAGCATTGACCGCGCGCACGCCAGTCAAGTGCAGCGTGGCGTAAAGAAGCATCGAGGCGTGACCCGCTGACAGAACGAAACGGTCGCGATTTGGCCACGTTGGATCCATGGGGTCGTAGCGGAGGAAGCGCTGCCACAAAGAGTAGACCACTGGCGCAAGACCCATCGGCGCGCCCGGATGGCCTGAATTTGCCTGTTGGACCGCGTCGATCGCCAAGGTTCGGATGGTATTGATGCTTAGCAGGTCAAAGTCCGGCTGGGTCTTCGGCTGACTCACATTAGCTCCTGTCGCGGGCAGGCGACACCCGCAGCTCAACGTCAGATTTTAGATGCACCGCGTTACGGATCGGGTCAAAAGATTTTACGCCTAAGAACTTAGAACTAACAACTACAAGCAGCTCCAGGCGCCGATCTGCGATTTGAATTGAGCGCCGTCCCCGCGCGTGTTACTTTTTCTCATCTGCCCTGCCCGGGTGGCGGAATGGCAGACGCTGAGGACTTAAAATCCTCCGGGGATTTTTCCTCATGTGGGTTCGACTCCCACCCCGGGCACCAGTTTCTTCTTTCTGTTCAAGCGATTACGCCGAAATCCAAAGGCGACCTTATTCACCTGCAACTCCCGCTTGGTCCTAAAGGAAACCGGCGCGGCGATCTTCCGACGAGCACGTGCAGCGGGAACGATTGCAAATGAATCATACTGGGGGCTAATCGGATGACCGCATTAAGAACGATTTTTTCGGTGATGCTCTTACTTCTTTCCACGCTGCTTTTCGGCCAGGCGGCAGCAAACCAAAAAGCCGATGGCTTGTGCAACGTGGAATCTCTCCCCTCGGATATCCAGAATCGGCTCAAAGAAGAGTACGGTTCTTGGAAGATCCAGGAACCCGCAGATCTGAGTCAGCGTGCCCGTGAAGCGTGGGAACCTGAGAAGCCGCTGGCGTGCCCGGGGATCGCAGTTGGGCACTTCGAGAGCACGAAGACTCTCTCCTATGCCGTTCTGCTTGTCCCGACAGGACACGCAGACGAGGGCTACAGGTTCTTGGTTTTTAGCCAGAAACTGGGCCAGCCGGGTTACGAGGTTCGGGTTCTCGACAAGTTGGACGAGAAGGGAGCGGCCAACTACTACATTCAAAGTACGCCGATCAGCAAGTTCTTCGGTGAGGCTTCTCGGAGGAAATTCCAGGCCCATACCAAGGACGGCATTTTGCTCACAGACTCAGGCGAAAACGAATATGGAGTGGAAGTGTACTTTTGGTCGGGCGGTCGCTACCGGCACGAGCCGATAGACTATTAGCCGCTTGGCTTAATCCTCCCCTTTAGCCGCCGCTGCAGGCTGTCGGCGCGCGGTTACCATGCAGCGCCGGTCAGCTGGAAGAGCCATGCCTGCGGCATGGGGATGGGGGTAGACACTCCGCCCCAAGCTGGGCACCGCGGAGCGCTGGAGGCGTGATTCATTTTCTGTCGCGCAGGAGAGCAGCGATGACGCGAGGATTACGGCGACCGTGGAGTATAGCCAGGACAACGAGGGGTTTTCCATCGGGCGCGTACGCGATCAGAAGATCCCGAACAGGATGAAAGCGGAGCCGGCAGGATGCCGGCGCTACGAAATAGTCCAAAGTTCGCAAGATCCCACCTAAAAGAAAGAAAAAAAATGAAAAACAAAAAAACGAATGCTGAAGTTGCGTGGAAACAATTCGAGGATGTGATGGTGCCGCGGCTGGACCTATGCCTCGCCGATCGCGCGGTCTGCTCTCACCTGGTGCGGCACAGCCGGCTGGAAGGGAAGCTGCAGTTCCGCTTTTCGATTGCGTGGCTGGCCGAGGGCGCCCGGCTTTGCAAAGAAACGGTGCGGCCGGCGCTGCGGCGGCTTGTCGACCATGGGGTCTTGCGCGTGCTGGAACGCAGCAAAGCGGGCCATCTGGTGGAGGTGCATGTGCCAGAGGAGATTCCGGCCATCTGGCCGGATGCTGGCGCGGCCGGCAAACCCGCGCCCGCTCCGAAGCCGCTTGCCGCCAGCCTCGAAGAGGTGGATTTTTTCAAGACGCCGGAGCTGCGCTAGGCCATCCACGCGCGCGAGCGCGGCCGCTGTTTCTATTGCCTGCGACAGACCAACGGGTGCATGCAGTGCATCGATCACGTGGTGCCGCAGGCGGAGTTGGGGCGAAATTCCTACCGCAACCTGGTTTCCTGCTGTGTGGACTGCAATGCGAAGAAAGGCGTCCGCCCCGCGGACGAGTTTCTCCGCCAGCTTTACCGCGAGCGCTGCTTGAGTCCCCTGGACCTCGCCGGCCGACTCCGTGCCCTGGATGCACTCACCTCGGGCAAACTCCGCCCGCAGCTTCCCGCGCCTTTCTTCGAGCGGTGTACGGGAGGGCTGTAGAGAGATCCTCAGGGTTGCGCTTCTCTACCTGGATTTTGAAAAGCACGAACCTCTCCGTCAGCGCAGAGGGGAAAAGAAAGGACGGACTGCTCCGCTTTCCATGGGTCACCAGTGATCGCCTCGCATCCTGTACAATCCTTCCAGATTCAACTGCATTACACTTGGCAGGTTTTGGCGTAACAGATTCGCGGGGGGATTTGTGACCTCGAACGACAAGTTCGATCTCATCGTGATTGGCTGTGGTCCTGCAGGTGAAAAGGGAGGCGCGCAGGCTGCCTATTTCGGCAAACGCGTTGCCGTCATCGAGCGCGCCGAGCACATGGGCGGCAGTTGCATTAATACCGGGACTGTTCCCAGCAAGACCCTGCGCGAATCCGCGCTCTACTTTTCCGGCCTCAAGCAGCGCGGCCTCTACGGTATCGACTACTCGCTGAAAGAGAATCTTACCGTCCACGACTTCATGCATCACGAGCGTGAAGTTGTCGACATGGAGCGCCGGCGCATTCTGAAAAACCTCGCACTCCACCACATCGAACTCGTGCGCGGCCAAGCCGCCTTCGTGGATCCCCACACCGTGGCCGTTTCCAGCGCTCAGGGCACACGTCAGTTAAAAGGAGAAGTCATCCTCATTTCCACGGGCTCGAAGCCTCATCGCCCCTCGGAGATTGCCTTCGACGACATTCACACTTTTGACTCCGACACCTTTCTTCAGATGGACCGCATCCCAAAAAGCCTCGCGGTCATCGGCGGCGGCGTCATCGGTTGCGAGTATGCCTCCATCTTCAAAGCTCTCGGCGTTGACGTCACTCTAGTTGACGGGCGCGATCGTCTTCTCCCCTTTCTCGACAATGAGATTTCCGACCGCCTTCGCGACCGCCTCGCCGCCCTTGGCATGCATTTCTTGTTGAACGAGCGCCCCGTCAAAACCGAAAATTCCGCCCGTGGCGTGCGCCTGACAATGAAGAGCGGCAAGATTCTCGAGACAGATGCGGCGATCTTCGCTGCCGGCCGCCGCGCCTCTGTCGATGGCCTCGCTCTCGAAAAAACCGGCCTGGCCATCAACGATCGCGGTTATATCCCCGTGGACGAACACTACCGCACGGCTGTCCCGCATATTTATGCCGCCGGCGACGTCATCGGTTTCCCCGCACTGGCCTCCACTTCGATGGAGCAAGGCCGCGTCGGCGTATGCCACGCTTTTGGGCTGAAGTACAAAGAGCGTGTTGCCTCTCTGCTCCCCATGGGCATTTACACGATTCCGGAAATTTCCGCCGCCGGTGAGACCGAAGAATCCTGCAAGGAAAAGAAAATCGACTACGTCGTTGGCCGCGCGCTTTATGCAAACAACGCGCGAGGCCACATCACCGGCGATACCGCAGGCATGCTCAAGCTCATCTTCGCCCGAGCCGATAAGAAGCTTCTCGGCGTCAGCATCATCGGCGAAAACGCCACCGAACTCATCCACATTGGCATGATGGTCCTCGACAACGGCCTCAGCATCGACGAATTCATCGAGCAGGTCTTCAATTATCCGACGCTCAGCGAAACTTACAAGTACGCCGCCTACGACGGCCTCGGAAACCTCGCCGGCCACAAGCTCCGCGAAGGCTGATTTGGAGTTCCGCAGCCTGCTGCCGCTCTTTTTATGCGAATAATTGAGAGTAAACCGATGATTGAAAGCACAGCACAGCCAGCAAACGTAACTCTTTCCGCTGTCACACTTTTAGCCGCCGCAACCGTGTTAGCTTGCAGTGTGTCGCCGCAAACCTCCGTGGCTCCCGAGACCAACCCGCGCTCCTACCTCGGCTTCGACCGCGACATTTATCCCGGTGACGCAGCAATGCCGGTTCTGCGGAAGACGTTTGCGTTCACCAGCTACTGGCTCAGTCCTCCTCCCGGAGGGAAAACAAATACGTGGCTCGGCAAAAGCGAATTTCTTCGTTCCCAGGGTTTCGGCTTCCTGGTTTTGTACCGCGGCCGCGAAAGCCGCGAGCTGAAGAATGAAGCCGCGGCAAAAGAAAGCGGAACACAAGACGGGAAGAATGCCGCAGCTGCCGCGAAGTCCGAAGGCTTCGCTTCCGGCTCCATCATCTTTCTGGATATCGAAGAAGGCGGCCGTCTGCCCGCCAGTTACCACGCGTATCTCGGCGTTTGGTCCGAAGAACTCACCCGCGCCGGCTTTCATCCGGGCGTTTATTGCTCCGGCATGCCTGTCAAGGAAGAGCCCGCCGCCACGATCACCACAGCCGACGATATTCGTAACGACGCCGCTTCACGCGATATCACCATTTGGGCTTATAACGATTCCTGTCCGCCTTCGCCAGGGTGTACTTTTCCGCAAGACCCCCCGCCGCCTTCCTCGAGCGGAATCGGCTACGCCGCCATTTGGCAATTCGCGCAGTCGCCGCGCCGCAAAGAATTCACCGCGCATTGCCCAGCCAAGTACGCACCCGACGGCAACTGCTACGCCCCCGGAGACACGGCCCACGCCTGGTTTCTCGACGTCAATACGGCAACGTCACGGGATCCTTCCGGCGGCGCCAAATGACAAGCCTTCAAAAACAAAAAGAGGCGGATCTGCTCCGCCTCTCTCCTTCAACACTGAACACCGCTATTGGCGTTCAGATTTGCCCCATGCCGCCGTCCACGTTGATTTCGACTCCCGTGATATACGAAGCATCTTGAGAAGCCAGGAACGCCACCGCGCCTGCCACCTCTTCGGGCTGTCCAAACCTCTTCATCGGCACTTTGGTCAGAACACCCTTCGCGAAATCGTCGATCGCTTCCTGCGGCAACCCCGTCCGTCCGAAGATCGGAGTGACGATGGGTCCCGGCGCCACTGTGTTGACGCGGATTCCACGGCCCGCCAGTTCTGCCGCTGCCGTTCGCGCGAAGGATCGCAGCGCCGCTTTTGTAGCCGCATAAGCGCTGGTATTCGGGCTGCCCAGGGAATCCACTACGCTGGTATTCAGGATGATCGATGCCCCGTCGTTCAGGAAGGGAATCGCTTTCTGAATGGTGAAGTAAGCGCCTTTGGTGTTGATGTCAAAATTCTCGTCGTACAAACTTTCGGAGGTCTCTGCAAATGGAGCGAACTTCGCCACTCCCGCGTTCACGAACAATATGTCGATTTTCCCCAGTTTCTTCGACACTTCCGCATACAGTTTGTCGACATCTGCGAGCTTGGCGACGTCTGCCTGCATCGCCACCACGCCATTGCCGATGGTCTTCACTGCCTCGTCCAGAGTTTTCTTGCTGCGGCCCGCGATTGCCACGCGCGCTCCTTCTTCCTGCAAGCGCTTCGCCGAGGCTAGCCCAATGCCGCTGTTGCCCCCGGTTACAACCGCTACTTTTCCTTCGAGTCTCTTCATGTTGATCTCCGTTCTCTATCGAATTTGACGGAAAGCTGCTCAACGGCGGGGGCTTAACCTCGCCGCTCCTGGCGCTTTCTAGATTTCGATATTTAGATGAGTATCGAAGTGTTTGGTTGCATCGTTCTTAGCTTTCTTTTCCGGAGAGTGGATCTTTGTGGCGGGAAGGACGCCAGGTCCGCTACACTTCAAACGGACCCATGGACCGCTCTCGGATTGAAAAAATATCGAAGGCCCTGGCCGACGGAACCCGCCTCAGGATCTTTGAAGCCATCTCCAGAAACAACCGCATGAACTGCGGTGAAATCGTCTCCATGCGAGGCGTCACCCCCGCGACCGTTTCTCATCACTTGAAAATTCTGAGCGAGGCCAGACTGATCGCCTGTTGCCGGGAGGGACAGTTTATGTATAGCCGGGCAGTTCCCGAAACGATAGAGGCCTATACGCGTGCGCTCGCGAAAATCTCCAAGCGCAAAAAAGCAGCCCGCCGCGAGTGACGGCGAAATCTAGTTGGTGGGATTTCTGGGAAATTTGAAGTACGGCAGCCGCACGCCCTGATCGATGATTTGATCCGCTCGGATATTCATCGGCGCTTCGAATCCTTTGGTGCCGGCGCTGGTGACATAATCGTCTTGGTCCACGCCGTCGCCGCTCACACCCAATCCGCCGGCCAGAGCTCCGTTTCGAAATAAACCCGCACTGCCAGGAAAGAAAACGATTCCGCTCTTGTTCGAATTGGAGGCACCACTTTGAAATCCCTGCGTGCAGGGATTTGCGAGGTCCGTCGTATAGAGGTTGAAAAATGGACCGGCGCTCGAACTGTCGATTCCAGGAGGATAGAGGGGCTGCGCGCCAAAACTGATGGTCCGGTTCGTCACCGCCGTTCCCATCGGCACGCCGTTCAAGTCCGCTGCCGTCCGCGACGCACTGTTGAAGTACACCATGTTGCGCGCCTTGGTCGCGGCCACATCGATACTGAACACCGTGGAATCCTGCATTCGCCGCAAGCCGATGATCGTTCCATCCAGATCTGCCACTGCGATCACCATCTTTGCTTTCGAACCCAGCGGCAACCGAATCGCCGCGCGCGTGGTATTCGCCGTTGTTTCGGCGTTATCCAAAATTTGTTTCACATCCGTCGCACTCAAACCACCGAGCGGTCCCGCTGCAGGCGCAATCAAATCGCCTTCGGGTGGATGGCCCTGACTGTTTGCCGGCGCCACCAAAAAACTTCCCGTCCCTGCGACAGGTCCCGCAGAAAAACCGGAAGGCCGCGAGGTCTGACTTACGAAGGGCAGCGCGATGCCTCCGATAAAAACGACTCCCGGAGCCGCCGGCGTCGGCCCAAACGTATCCGTCGGCCCGCTGCGCGCCGCCGTCGATCCCGCGAACGCCGCAAACTCCGCAACATTCAGGTTGCTCGACGATGTCACCACGCCGATTCCGCCAACCACCACATTCTTGTAAAAAATCGGCACGCCGCCCGGATTCACGGCCGCCGCATTCGAATCGGTGATGTCGGCCTTGCCGGTGAGCACTCCGAGCCCGAATCCACCGCTTAGCGAAAGCGAAGGAGGGATCTTGCTTTGGAAGTTCGGATCGATCACCAGCGTGCAGCCGCGATTGGTATTTTCAATGCCATAAAGATCCGCTGGTGGCTGATTCATCACACCGGGCGGGAAATGAATTCCGCTGATGAACCGCACGGTACGCGACGAGAGAGGCGCCTGATCGTTACTGAAAAACGCACCCGTCCGAGCCAGCGCCACGGCCACGTCATTTGCGTTCTCTACTTGTCCAAAATTTCCCGTCGCTGTCGCCGGCGCATTCTGCGTTCGAAACACGCCCAACACAGATCCAGCGCGGTCCACCACCGCCACGGCCATATCGACATTCACCGAATTCACCGCGGCCTGCACGATATTCTGCACGTCGGTTATCTGCAGAGCTTGCACCGCAGGAATTGGTGGCGGCGCAACCGGGGAGCTACTTCCGCCTCCACATCCGATCAGCAGAATTGTGAGCACTCCGGCAATTCCCAAAGCCAG
>Ga0207134_1007_pt1 | contig 68895 bp, 55 predicted proteins | sample Alteio_BWMinHeat_12_FD_153527 | JGI IMG/M metagenome (GOLD analysis project Ga0207134, IMG submission 153527) | Enriched cells from forest soil in Barre Woods Harvard Forest LTER site, Petersham, Massachusetts, United States -... | ecosystem: Environmental > Terrestrial > Soil > Temperate forest >... | reverse complement strand
AACACGGCCCCCGCTCGTCACAATCTTTTTCCCATCCGCTTTCGTGCCCGCGTGGAAAACTTTGACGCCATTCTTCCCATCGACCTCCGCGATCCCGCGGATCTCGTCGCCCTTTCGCACAGTCCCCGGGTAACCCTCGGCGGCCATAACGACGCAAACGGCGGCCTCGGACTTGAACTTCATTTCAGCGCTTTTGAGCGTGCCATCGACCACGGCATTCAACAAATCCAGCAAATCGGAATCGAGCCTCATCATCAGGCTTTGGGTCTCGGGATCGCCAAAGCGCGCGTTGAATTCGAGCACTTTTATGCCTTCGTGAGTCACCATGAGACCTGGGAAAAGTGTCCCCCGATATTCGATCCCCTCGGCCCGGCAGCCCTCCAGGAACGGCTGGAGTATTTTTCCCTCCACCTCCTTCATTCGCGCCTGGGTCATCGACGGAGGCGGCGAATAGGTGCCCATGCCGCCGGTGTTCGGGCCGGTATCGCCATCACCGATCCGCTTGTGGTCTTGCGCCGCCGGGAAAAGCCTGAAGGTCGAGCCGTCGATCAATGCATGGATGGAAGCCTCTTCACCTTCGAGAAACTCCTCGATCAGGATTTTTTCGCCGGCTTTGCCGAAGATTTTTGCGTCGATCATGTTGTAGATGGCACGGCACGCATCCTCGGCGTTGCGCGCAATGATGACACCCTTGCCAAGGGCCAGGCCATCGGCCTTGATCACCAAAGGCTTTCCGGAATGTTTTCTGACATATGCATGCGCCTCCGAGCTGTCCGTGAATGACTCCGACGATGCGGCGGGGATACCGTATTTCTTGAGAAATTGTTTTGAGAAAACCTTGCTCGCTTCGAACTGCGCGGCTTTTTGGTTCGGGCCGAAGATGCGCAGCCCTTTTTTCTGGAACAAATCGACGATGCCCATGGCTAGGGGATTGTCCGGCCCGACGACCGTCAGCCCGACCCGCTCCTTCCTCGCAAGCTCCAAAAGATCGGATAGGGCCTCCGCGGCAATCGGATGATTTTCACACTTGGCTTCCGCGAATGTTCCCGCATTTCCGGGCGTACAGAGTATCTTCGTAACCTTCGTGCTCTGCGACAGCTTCCACGCCAATGCGTGCTCGCGGCCGCCGCTGCCAATGACCAACACCTTCATGACGACCTTCTTGTCTTCATTCGCGGGAAATGAAAACAAAAAAAACGCCCTCCCCGAATAAACAGGAAGGGCATTTCAATACCGTCTGAACAGACGGTATAAAGATTTACCAGCGGGTCAGCGAGTAGTTCTTGTCGCGGCCGTCCGCTTTCCAAGTGTCAGGCTGACAGTCGGAAATAAAGTTCCGGGAGTCAACGATTGGAAAATCGGCGCTGTCGCAAACATAGCGCATCTTGGTTTCCTTGCCGCCGCCTTCCTGGTCGTCCGGAACCACCAGGTTGTCGGAGAAGGTGCTGGGCTCGCTCCAGTAGCAGGCATGGCCCTTCTTAACAACGTTCTTTCCATCTTTACCATCTCCGCCGCCGGCGAAGCTGACTGCGGTAATCCCCAATGCCAGTGCGAACACTAAGCTCCATTTTTTCATATCCTGATTACTCCTTTGTAGTTTGTAGGTTCAATTCGTAGAAGACAGACGAGAGGTAAGAATGTTAACCAAAGTATGGTGATTGCCAAGTCCAAAATGACGGTTCAATGAGAGTGGTAAAATGTCGAACCCATTGCCGCTGAACCTGTTGTCATTCTACCGTGACAATGGTTCTCTCTCGATTCCTCAGACCTTCCCAAGGGGTCAACCCCTATTGGGACGGTTTTTCTTCGAGCTCGTAAATCTTTCCGTCAAAGGCGATCAGATAAATCTCACCGTCGAGATCCTCGGCAAAGCTGGCAATGTTCTTGGGCTGGCGCAGGAGCTCGCGGTACTGCAACATTTTGGCCGGCGTGAACCGGATTCCCCAAATCGACCCCGAAATGTAATCGGCGAAAACGTAGACGCCTTCGAGTCCGGGAAGTTTCTTGCCCCTGTAAACATACCCACCTATGACGCAAGCGCCGCTCCCCCGCCCGTAGTCATAGACAGGATCAATTAGCTGAAATCCCCGAGGCGGAGTGCCCTTGAAGGGATGTTTTCCCTCCCGGTAGTTCCATCCGTAGTTGCCACCTTTGACGATGACATCGACCTCTTCCCAGGTATCCTGACCAACATCACCGGCCCAGAGCTCCCCGGTTTTCCGGTCAAAGCTCATTCGCCAGACGTTTCTGAGCCCATACGCCCAGATCTCGGGCGCGGCACCTGTCCGGTTGACGAAGGGATTGTCGTTCGGAATCCCATAGGGCTTACTTCCTGTTCGGGAGTTCACATCGATGCGCAAGATTTTTCCCAGCGGCACGTTCAAATTCTGCCCATTGCCAAATGGATCCCCTCCGCTACCGCCATCCCCAAGACTGACATACAGATAACCATCGCGCCCAAATATGGTCGTGCTCCCTTTGTGGTTGCCGAATGGCTGCTTCACCTCAAAAACAATTCGTTCCGAACTTGGATCCGCCTTGTTGGGGTCGGTCTTCGAAACCTGAAATTCGCTCAGGACCGTCCGCCGCGGTTTCTGGGCGCAATAATAAATGTAAAACTTGCCGTTGTTTTTATAGTCGGGATGAAATGCCATGCAAAGCAGGCCCTCTTCATTATCCACGACTCCCGTTTTATTCGTCACATCGAGAAAGAGTTCCGCCTTGGACACGGTTCGATCATTCGGAAAGACCGAGATCCGCCCCTCCTGCTGGACAACGAAGAAGCGGCCCGTTCCGTCATCGGGCTGGGTCATCCAGAGAGGTCTCTCGAACAGCGGCAGGTTTGGAAATGCCGGCTTCATCTGCACGCGAGGGATCGGCACCTGCGCCAATCCGACGACGCTCCAAAGGAAAGGTAAAAACCAAACGGCCAGTGATCGGACATGTTTCATGATTCTATCAGGTATGATTCTTGGCATCCATTTCGGCGGCATTCGGTTCATGCTTCTGTGACACGGCCATGTGTCGTCGCGCGACACCGGTCTCAATTGCTGCCTTCTCCACCGCTGCGGCAACCCGGTGCGCGACTTCGCGATTGAAGACGCTCGGGATGATGTATTCGGGACCGAGTTCCTGGGGCAAAATGCAGGATGCGATCGCGTGTGCCGCGGCCAGGTTCATTTTTTCGTTGATCCGTCGCGCACGGACGTTCAGCGCGCCCCGGAATATGCCGGGGAAAGCCAGCACGTTATTGATCTGGTTTGGATAGTCGCTTCGGCCGGTGGCAACAATGCATGCCTTCTTGGCGGCTTCTTCGGGCATGATCTCTGGAGTCGGGTTCGCAAGCGCAAAAACAAAGGGCCGCGGCGCCATGCGCTGCAATGCCTTGGCGTTCACCAGGCCGGGACCGGAGACTCCGATCAGAAGGTTCGCGTCCTTGAGCGCATCCTCGATCCGACCCCGTACTCCCCCGGGGTTGGTTTTCCGGGCCAGCCAGTCTTTGCTTTTGTTCAAGTCCTTGCGGTCCTTGTGGATGGCGCCGAGCCGGTCACAGACCACGATGTCGCGCGCGCCGGCGCTCATCAACATCTTGACGACGGCCACGCCCGCGGCGCCGGCACCGATCACAGCGACTCGAAGGTCACGAATCTTGCGCTTTGTCAGACGCAGAGAGTTCAACACAGCGGCCAGCACCACAACCGCCGTGCCGTGCTGATCATCATGGAATACCGGAATATCGAGACGTTTCTGCAACTTCTCCTCCACATCAAAGCACCTCGGAGCGGAGATGTCCTCTAGGTTGATTCCGCCGAAACCGACGGAGATCCTGCTGACGGTTTCCACGATCTCATCCACATCCTTTGTCTTGAGACAGATCGGATAGGCATCGATGTTGGCAAACTCCTTGAACAACATCGCCTTGCCCTCCATCACCGGCATCGCGGCCTCCGGTCCGATGTCGCCAAGACCAAGCACCGCGGTGCCGTCGCTGACGACTGCCACCGAGTTGTGTTTGATGGTCAGCTGATAAACCTTTTTCTTATCCGCCGCGATCGCCTCACAGACACGCGCGACACCGGGAGTGTACGCCATCGACAGTGTGTCGCGCGTGGTGATCGGCAGTTTGTTGCGAATCGAAATTTTTCCGCCGAGGTGAAGCAGGAAGACGCGGTCGGAAACATGCAACACCTTGACCTTCGGAATGCGCCGGACAGCACTGACGATTTCCTGGACATGCGCCTCGTCGCGAGCGCGTGCGCTGATATCACGAATCATCAACCCTTCCTGGGTTGCTGCGATATCGACCGCCCCGAGATCGCCACCCCGTTTGCTGATGGCCTGCACGACTTGGGCAAACGTCCCGATCTGATTCGGATAAGAAAGCCGCATCGTGAAACTATGGCTGACGGTTGGGCGAGCCTCGGTTTTCATTGGGGGCTGGAGATGCTTTTTTTCGTTCACGCCGCATGGACAACGAGCTGACGGAGGACGTAAGGCAGAATGCCCCCATGCCGATAATAGTCGACTTCGATCGGCGTGTCGATCCGGACAACGACAGGGACCTTCTGCTCGCTGCCATCGGGCCTGTGGATCACCAAGGTCGCTTCCTGCTTCGGTTTGAGGCTCTCGCCCAACCCAAGAACATCAAAGGTCTCCCGACCGGTGAGCTTGAGCGTGGATGCGTTGATGCCTTCACGAAATTGAAGTGGCAGGATTCCCATGCCCACGAGGTTCGATCGGTGAATCCGCTCATAACTTTCCGCGACAACCGCGCGCACGCCAAGCAGGCATGCGCCCTTCGCGGCCCAGTCACGTGAGCTGCCCGTGCCGTACTCCTGCCCCGCGATGACGACAAGCGGGACATTCTCCTTCTGGTAGCGCATCGCCGCATCATAGATGCTCATCTGTTCGCCATCGGGATAGTGGACCGTGACTCCACCCTCGGTGCCCGGCACCATCAGGTTCTTGATCCGGACGTTGGCAAAGGTTCCGCGCGTCATGATTCGATCGTTGCCGCGACGCGAGCCATAGCTGTTGAAGTCGACTTGCTGGACTCCGTGATCGAGCAGGTACCGCCCAGCGGGAGAATCCTTCTTGATGCTGCCGGCCTGTGAAATGTGATCGGTCGTCACCGAATCACCGAAAATGCCGAGTAGCCGCGCCCCGCGAACCTCGGAGATCGAGCCCGGCTGCATTGAGAAATTTTCGAAAAATGGCGGCTGCTGAATGTAGGTGCTCTTCGCGTTCCACTGGTAAACGTCGCCGGTGCTCGAAGGGATCTCGTTCCACTGCGGGTTCTGCTCGGAAAAATCCTTGTAGAGCCTGCGGTAAACTTCCGGCTTGAGCGCAAGCTGCATGGCATCGCGGATCTCCTCCAGAGTCGGCCAGAGGTCGCGCAGGTAGACATCCTTTCCATTTTGATCGCGGCCCAGGGGCTCGGTGGACAGATCGATGTCCACGTGGCCGGCCAGCGCAAATGCCACGACAAGCGGCGGGGACATCAGGAAGTTGGCTTTCACACTCGAGTGGACGCGAGCCTCGAAATTGCGGTTGCCGCTCAGGACGCTGGCTGTGATCAGATCGTTTTCCGCAATCGCATCTTCGATCGGCGCCGAGAGCGGGCCTGAGTTGCCGATGCAGGTCGTGCAGCCGTAACCAACCAGGTTGAAACCGAGTTGATCCAGATAGGTTTGAAGCCCGGTCTTGTTCAGGTAATCGCTCACGACACGAGAGCCCGGTGCGAGCGAAGTCTTCACGTAGGGAGAAACTCTCAACCCTCTTTCCACCGCCTTCTTGGCAAGCAGGCCCGCACCAAGCATCACGGTTGGGTTGGAAGTGTTGGTGCAACTCGTGATCGCCGCGATGACGACCGAGCCATTCCCCAAAATGCCGGTTCCATCAGGAAAGGTCGCTTCGGGAAGTTTTGCGGGATCGGTTTGGGTCGGATGGTGATCCCGCATTTCAGATTCACTCGCGGAAATCTTCATTTTTTTGTCTCCGTAGGAAGGAACAGGAGGCAGGTCAACGATCGCGTGTTTGAGATCCAGCACGGCTTTCTTGCGCAAATCCAGCGTGGTTTTGCCATATCCTCCCTCGGCAACAGGGGTTTCAAACAGCTTCAGGAACCGGTCCTTGAGTTGCGGCAGTTCAATTCGATCCTGCGGGCGTTTTGGCCCCGCGACATTGGGCACCACTGCGGAGAGATCAAGATCCAGATCGACGCTGTAATCGATGTCACCCCTGGATGGAATGCCGAACATTTCCTGCGCTTTGAAATAATTCTCGAACGCCGTGATTAGCTCTTCGCTCCGGCCCGTCATTCTAAGATAATCGACCGTTTGTCCGTCCGTGGGGAAAAAACCCATGGTCGCGCCGTATTCCGGTGCCATGTTGGCGATCGTCGCGCGATCCGCCACCGGCAGCGACGCCGTGCCGGGCCCATAGAACTCAACAAACTTTCCGACAACCTTGGTTTTGCGAAGCATCTCGGTGACGTGCAGGGCAAGATCAGTTGCTGTCACACCCATTTTCAGCTGGCCGGTCATATGGACACCCACCACCTCGGGCGTCAGAAAATAAACAGGCTGGCCGAGCATCCCCGCTTCCGCCTCGATGCCGCCGACGCCCCAGCCGACGATCCCGAGGCCGTTGATCATCGTGGTATGCGAATCGGTACCTACCAACGTATCTGGATAATAGATATCTTTGCCGTCCAGCCGGGCTGAAAGAACCCCCTTCGCCAGGTATTCAAGATTGACCTGATGAACAATGCCAATGCCGGGCGGAACCACCTTGAACGTCTTGAATGCCTGCTGGCCCCACTTGAGAAATTCATAGCGTTCGCGGTTGCGCTTGAACTCCATCTCCAGGTTTTGCCGAAGCGCGTCGGCTGAACCAAAAAAATCCACTTGCACCGAGTGATCGACGACGAGGTCCACCGGCACCAACGGTTCGATCACTTTCGGGTCCTTCTTCAGTTTTTGTGCGGCCGAACGCATTGCCGCCAGGTCGACGAGAAGCGGAACGCCGGTAAAATCCTGCAGGACAATCCGGGCCGCGACGAATGGGATCTCCTCGGCCGCCGGCTTTTTCGCATTCCACGCGGCGAGAGCCTTTACATCCCGGTCGGAAATCTTTTTCCCATCGGCGTTCCGGAGCACCGACTCAAGGACGATTCGGATGCTGATTGGCAGCCTGCTGATCCGTCCAATCCCCGCTTTTTCCAGGGCTGGAAGTGAATAAAACCAGCCTTTATTTCCATTCCCCAAATCGAACGCCTGAAGAGTGTCCAAACCGGTGTTTGCCATAGGTTGCGCTTAACCTAGAGACCACTTTCGGGGAATGCAATATTTCAGATCAATCCCGCGCTCTTTACAATATTATTAGCAGCCTTCCGGTTGATAAACGAAAGATCTGTGGAATAGTACCACCTCATTTGTGAAAACATCGAACCGAGCCTTTACAATGCTGGAAGTCCTGATGGCTGTGGGAGTGGTCGCCCTGCTGGCCTCCCTGACTGTTTTTGGCCAGATCCGGGCCCACGATATGCGCGAACAGATGCGCTGTCTAAATACTCTTCGTCAGTGGTCGATCGCTTTGTCCATGTATGCAAACGAGCATGACGGCGCCTACCCGCGCAGTCCCGCGCTTTATCATAAATCGCCCGAGGTGAATGAGTTCCTTGTCCAGTATCTTCACGTCAGCGATTCAGGTACTTATCTTGAAGCTACGCTTCCCCTGGCCATGTGCAAGTCAGGCGCGGCAAGCGTAGCCAACAATACCAGCCTGATCGGTTGGACACTCCTGGCGGGCTTCTCCAATTCCTCCGCTTATCAGTATGACTACGCCGGACTCGACATGGCCACCGAACGCTCCGCGATTGCAAGCGGAAGGGCCACCCTGGCATGCATGACGGCCACGGACGGCAGCCGGTGGATCAGCCACGGCATTAACTTCCAGCAATCCCCGCTTGCTCAGCCTCGCGGACAGGTCGCCGTCTGGCCCGACGGCCATGCCAAATGGGTCAAGTACGAAAATCTCGAGCCCGCCGTCTCCGAATTTGGAAACACCTACTTCATGCCAGGAAAGAATTTGGAATAGTGGATTTTGGGAATGCTGGGACTCAAACCCGGCTACTCCAGCATCCCATTATTCCGGTTTTCGAATATATCTGCGGAAATTTACTTGAAACCCGCTGCGGAGACTTCAAGACTTTCGCCTTAATGCGAAAGCTGAACCAAAGTTTCACCCTGCTCGAGGTTTTGGTCGCTCTTTTCGTCATTGCGCTGCTTTCTGGCCTGTCTTTCGTCGGATACCAGCAGGCGTACCAGTCGCGCGAACGCATGCGATGCCTCAGCTCACTCCGGCAGTGGACGATCGCGCTTGAGATGTTTGCCAACGACAACGGCGGAGTCTACCCGCGCAGCGGCAATCTCTACAGCAAGACACCCGAGATCGGTGCATTCATGACCAACTACATGCATCTCGAAGACGTGGGAACTTATTCCCCAGATCATCTGCCACTCGCCATGTGCAAATCCGGCATCGCCACCTATCAAAACAACGCTGCCTTCGTCGGCTGGAGCATTTATGCGGGTTACAGTGGACCCAGCCCCCTCCAGAACGACTATGCGGGCGTCAACTTCGCCAGTGAACAAACCGCAAAAGAAAGCGGTCTCGCCATCATCGGATGCGTCACGGCAAGCGACATGGCCGGAAACAACTGGACCGGTCACGGAGTCCGCTACGATCCGTCTTCCGTGGAAAAACCGCAGGGCCAGATGGCGGCGTGGCCCGACGGCCACACCCGATGGGTGAAGTTCGAGGATCTACGGGTTTCCACGATCAAGTTTGCCGCGTACCAATACTACATGCCGCGCAAAGACTTGAATTAAGAGAAGGATTACGAGCGTTGCCCTATTTTGACCCCACCGTATCCGGCGCGAAACCCATGGCTGACCACAAGGTCCGCGGCAATGCCAGATTAGGACAACGCCTGATTAAGCCACTTCAAGCTCGGTCCGCGATTGCGCCGGATCGCGATGAGACCCGCCCAAGTCCATCTCGCTCAGCCAGGGTTCCCGAAGGCGCGGAACGGCCTCGCCCACCGGCTCCCGATAGAGGGTGATCGAGATGTCGCGGTTCCGACGAATGCATTGCTTGATCGCCTCGGGATGTTTCTCGCAGCTGAGCAAGGTCTTCCATGAGTAAATGTGTTTGGGCTTATGAAAGTCGCTGTTCGCCAGAAACGGAAGGCGCTTGAGCCCAACCGGATTGAAGATGTCATCCCGGTTGGCAATCTCCCAGGCGTCGAGCAGCGGCACGAACTCATCCTGGTTTTCCCAGAGGAAAAGCGTGTTCTTGCCCCAGACACTCTTCATTTCGTGCGGATGCGACGCCACCGCCAGCCCTCCCTGGGCATGGATCAGGTGGATGAGCGTCTTGAGGTCATGATCGGGATTGACCGGAGTCTTCAAATCCAGACCGAGCAGATGGGCCGATGATTTTTTCGACCAACCGTCCTTGTTGAACTCGAGTCCTGTCATCAGGATCATGTCGTATTTTTTCCAGGCGCGCTTTTTTTCCCGCTCAAGGACCTCGAAGTACTCATCGATTTGGCCCCACGGAAGGGTGAGATTGCTGAGATTGGAAAGTTTTCCCACCATGCGCCTCTTCTCGGCTAGATGATCCGTGACGCACAGACAGTCAAATCCCCGGACACCATAAAAGTCCACGAGCTCCGGCACCGTCAGTTTGCCGTCCGAGTATTTGGTGTGCGTGTGAAAGTCGCAAAGCAGCGTCCTTTTCTCCGAATAACCCGCGGCGGGCTGCGTCACAATTTTTCTGGTCGAAAAAATGGCAGCCGATTTTTCACCGCTTCTCGGCTCAGGGGATTCACTTTCATGGAGAATGAACTTTGCGATCTGGAGCGCAGCATCCGGGTGGCTGTGGGATTCAAGGGCCTGCTTCCACTGCGACAGGAGCCGGCCGTCGTCCTCGAGAGCCTCGTGAACCGCCGCCAGCAGCGCGTCGTCATCGACTGCCACCGCGCCGATCCCAAGTTGTTCCACGAGTTTGGCATTTCCCTCTTCCTGGCCGGGAATCACCTGGTTGATGATGATGGGCGCCCGCGCCGCGATTGCCTCCTGGATCACTGCCCCGCCCGCCTTTGTGATGACCAGATCGCTTGAGCAGAGAATTTCGGGCATCTGACTGGTCCAGCCAAGAACGCGGACCCGGTCGCGAACCGCCTCGGTGCGGGCAAGCATTTTGCCTTTGAGCTTCGGATCGGCGCCGCAGGTGATGGTGAGTCGGATGTTGGGGAGCTCCAGCAGTTGGTCGATGATCCGGCCCGCCTTCTTCTTGCCTGTGTTAATGATATAGACAATATGTTTTCGCCCATCGGCCCGATCCGCGCTTCCATTCCGGCCGGACAGCTCGCAAAAACGCGGTGTCACCGGAAACCCAAAGGGCAGGACTTTTTCCATCGGCACGCCCGCCTTGATCATGATGTCCGCAGTCAGACGGTTGGGAACAAAATAGTAGTCGCTTGGAGACGCGTACCAAACCGAGTTGACCGAGATCGAGTCGGTAACCACGGTCATTTGCGAAAAGGGCCGCTTCGAGTGGTCCTTGTAGATTTGTTCGATGACATAGTTGTAGGCGGGATGCGTGGAGACCACGGCGTCGGGATCCGAGGATTTCAGGATATCTTCGAGAATGCTTTTCAAGCGCGTGAAGTGCATCATTTGTTTTTCAAGAATCGAGGTCCGGTCCAGCACCTGATAGACCTCGGCCCAGACGCGCGGCATCAAGCCGACCATCCCGAGATAGACCTGTGTCACCCAGTCGTTCACTTTGCCGTAGCAAATTTTGAAAAGATCGAGAACTTCGACCTGAACGTCCTCCGACGAGGCTTCAAGCCCGTCACGCAAGCCGAATGCCGCCGCGTTGTGGCCGTTCCCAAATCCCGCAGTCAAAATCAGAATCTTTTGCATTTCGCCTCCTCCCGCGCGCCCGGAACGCATTGTTCTGGAACTGAACGAGTTAGGGCAAACTACCTCCTGATTGTGACGAATAGGTGAAGGCGAAGTGACAAGATGGATACTACTTTGGCTAAGTATTTTGACGTTTATCTGCGTGCGGATCGTCAGGAATCCGCTTGAAGCTGCTCACGCATATCGCGGCTATTGTCGAAAGACTGGACTGGACCCTGCCACTCGGGACGCGTGACAATGTTTTCGGTAAATTGTCCGCCGGTGTATTCCCGGATCACATTTCTCCAAAATTCCTGACCCGTGGCATTGAAGTCCGACTCCCTGACCTCCCACCGGCCGGGAAACTTGTCGAAGATTTGGTAGGCGGCCTGCTTGCCGATGCCCTGATGGCGATATCGTTTCAGAATAAAAAATTCGGGCAGAACCCGGACAAGCCCATCGCCCTGAGCAGAGCTGTTGGAGACAACGAGCGCGAAACCTGCGACTTTATCATGGTAGAGGATCAAGATTGGCACCCACTCGGGTTTCTTCCAGAAGAGATCGACATACCCGCCGTCGATGAACATCTGCTTTTGCGCAATCCTTTCACCCTTCAATTGGGTGAATTCCTCCACATAGAGTTCCAGAAGCCATTTCATCACCGGCTTCTGCTCGTGGGTCGCGATTTTGATTTCGACAGCTTGCATGGTTCCTCGGCCTGAAAATACACCCTGGCTTCAGTTAGACCAGTATATACCAGAGTCGAAGAAATGTCAAAAAAAATGGATATTTTGCCCGGAAGACTTGCCCCAAAAGAAAGGCTGGATTACTTGGTTTTCAAGCCCCACCGCTCGCGAATCCGCCGCTCAACCGCACCAAAGAACAGTCGCTCGACCAGGAATCCGATGGCGATGACGACAAACATGATGCCAAGCACCTGGCTCATATCCCCAAGCTCTCGGCCCATGTGCAAAAGGAAACCAAGTCCCGGAAGAGCCTGCATCATTTCAGCCGCGACGACGCCATGCCAGCCAAACGTCCAGCCGAGCTTCAGCCCGGTGATGATCGACGGAAATGCCGCAGGCAGAACAACCCGCGTCACCATGCCGACGTCGGTCACGCCCATCGTCCGGGCCGCGCGCAGGTAGAGCGGGTTCACGCCGTGGATTCCATCGGACACTGACATCGCGACGGCACCCACGGAACTCATCACGATCACAAAATAGATCGCGGTCTCGCTCAAACCAAACCAGATCGTCGCCAACGGCACCCATGCGACACTCGGAAGGCTTTGAAAACCCATCAGAAGCGTTCCGACGCTTTCGCGCAGCCAGTTGCTCCAGCCCAGCAAAATTCCCAGGGTAAACCCGACAGCCAGAGTCATCGCGTAGCCGAGGCAGAGACGCTTCAACGAACAGCAAATTCCCACGGGCAGGCTATGGTCGGCGATCAGCTCGTTCAACCGGTCGAAGACCATTGCCGGACTCGGCAGGAGGTTCTTCGGCCAGAAGTTCAGGCTAAATACCGTCGCCCATAGTATGACCAATAAGAGATAAAATCCGATCGTGATTGACAGCTTTCTCATTCGGTTTTTCCTGGGTTTCGAAAACCTCGGTTTTTAATTCAGTCAGGACGCGGGCGCCCTCGGCCGAAACCGCCGGATCGTTGATGTAGCGGATGCGTGGAAGCTTGATTTGGAAAACGCTCTTGATTTTTCCGGGCCGGTTGCTGAAGACGCAAACGCGGTCACCCAAACAAGCTGCTTCGCGGACGTTGTGCGTGACGAAGATAATCGTCTTCTTTGTCTTCTGCCAGATTTCCTGCAAGTAACCGTAAAGTTCATCGCGGGTCAGCGCATCGAGTGCGCCGAACGGCTCATCCATGAGCAGAATCGTGGGATTCGGAGCAAGCGCCCGGGCCAGAGCAACGCGCTGGCGCATTCCACCGGAAAGCTCATGGATGTAAGAATTCTCAAATTTCTCCAGCCGGACCAGGCTCAGGTAATAACGCGCAACTTCCCGGCGTTCCGCACGGTTCAGGTTTTTCTTCCGCTTCAACCCAAACTCGATGTTGTGCAGGACATTGAGCCACGGGAAAAGCGCGTGCTCCTGGAAAAGCATCATGCGATCGTATCCCGGCGCCGTGATGTGTTTGCCATCGACGAGGATCTCCCCTTCGGAGGGCTCTTCCAGACCGGCAATCAGGTTCAAAAGTGTCGACTTTCCGCAGCCGCTCGGCCCGACAAATACGAGGAACTCGCCATCGGCGATGTCGAGGGTCGTTGGAAGAAGCGCTTCGAGAAGGCCCTTTTTCGTCTCGAAACGTTTGCTTGCGCCGCGAAGGGAAACCTTCGCCGCTATTTTGGCCGCCGCGCCGGTCATTATGATTACTTCAAGGGTTCCAGTTTTCTGGTCACCAGTACTTCGTTCAGGAGCCGCAAGTCGGTGATTCCCGAAAGGTCAGGCTTTTGTTTGCCCAGGTAGCCCAGTCGGAATGCCGAGTCGGCCGACTTCAGGAGGGTGGCTGACAACGGGTCATAAGTCACGTCAAACCACTTCCAACTTTCCTCAAGCAACTTGGCCGGAAGCGGTTTTCCAACCTCACGGCCGATTTCGTCGTTGATGATCTTCTGGGTCAGAGCCGGATTGGCTTTGAGCTGTTGGGTCAAATCAACGTGTACCTCGAGAATTTTTTTTACAAGATCGGGATTTGCATCCAGGAACGCCTTTCGGACAACCACCAGTGCAGTGCAAAACTTCCGATCGGGCCACAAGTCCCGCTCATCCAGAAACCGGCGGCCTTTGAGTTCCTGAATAATTCTCGTAGCCCAAGGCTCCGGCGCCCACGCCGCATCGATCTCGCCTTTTTGGAATAGGATCAGCTGCTCCGGATTCGGGATCGGTAGAACCGAGACGTTGCCACCTTTCTCCACAAACTGATAGCCGTGTGAGAGCAGCCACTCGCGCGCTGCCACATCCTGTGTATTGCCCAGCTGCGGCGTGGTGATTTTTTTGTTCCCAAATTCCTTGTCGGATTGGATGCCGGACCCCAGGCGAACCACGAGTGAAGCGCCACCGCTGGAAGCACCGGCGACCACGCGAAGCGCCTGTCCCTCGCTGCGGATGAAGGCGTTGATGGCCGGATTGGGCCCGACATAGGCTACGTCAACATGGCCGGCATTCAGCGCTTCCATCGCCGCGGGGCCGGCATTGAAAATCTCCCACTCAACCGGCTTGCCAAGCGCCTTTTCAAACGACCCATTTGCCTGCCCCAAAATCGCCTGCGAATGGATGATATTGGGAAAATGAGCAATTCGAACGGCTGACTCCTGGGCAGAGGCACCCAGAACCATTCCTAGAACCGCAATAAAAGAGAGGAGTATTTTCATAATATCTAAAATCTATAGGTTTAATAGACTTTAGTGAAACCAAGCATTCCTGTCAACAAATGTTGTTCGCCCCTGCTCGAAGCTCGCTTGCCCCCCCTTGTGAAAGATTTCATGCCCTTTTGCGAATTTTACCAGGTACCTTGCCGCGCCCCACAAGATTTCTACTCGACTCCCCCACATCGCTCTCCGCTTTGACCAGATTTTTCACCCCTCGCCAATTGTTTTTTAAAGATTCTTGGAACCGTTAGGACCAACTACGAGCCTATTTTCCCCGAAGCAACGCCAACAATGCAAGGCTGATGTACGAAGTCGAGGGCCTAACCAAAGATGGAAGGCAAAAACGCTTAAACTCCGGCTTGAGGCGAGAAGCCTCAGAAATCCGAAGCTTATTTCCTCAGGATGGTGCGCGCTACAGGGTTCGAACCTGTGACTTCCACCGTGTGAAGGTGGCACTCTACCACTGAGTTAAGCGCGCGGTGGTGGGCTTGGCAGGGAGCGCCTGACCGTGTCTTGCTTGTTACAATGAAAGAGCCGGTCTGGCAAGGGCGATTGTCAATCTGGAGGGCAGATCCCGGGCGAATTCGGGCACTTGGTATGGTCCCTCCCCTGTTACGATTTGCCGTCCGACCAATCGGACTGGAACTTCAAGTTGCGTTTGACGAATTGTGTTCTATTTTGCAAACGGCCCCCGCCGGAAAATTGTAAATTGAAACGGCAAGGGAGCCCGGGAACAGAAGAGAAATGAGATTACATCCACATCAAAGAAAGAGTTCCACGATCCGAGCAATCGGTGAATCGACATCTTCTGCCCTGCAATCCGGTTCGGTTGTGCAACTGAACTCCGCCATCCCTTATTTTGACCCGGGTCCGAGCCGGACACGTTTTGTGAACACATCCAGCACTCCCTCCCCCGTACCCGTGCCGCGCGCGCCGGGTCCCTCCATCGCTCCGAGCAAACCAAGTGGCGTTCATGAGGCGTCACTCATCACCGATGACTACAGGCACATGGCTTTTGCGTCGGCAGCAGAACATGGATTCCCGGAAGCCCAATACACGCTCGCCGGCATGTACTATAATGGCGAGGGCGCTCCGAGGGATTTTAACCTGGCAGCGAAGTGGTTTGGCTTGGCGGCATCCAAAGGCCACGTGCGCGCCCAGTGCAGTCTCGGCTCGATGTACTACAGTGGCGAAGGACTGGATCAAAATTTCAAAGAGGCCGCGCATTGGTTTCGACTCGCGGCCGAACAAGGCCATGCTAAATCACAATTCAGCCTTGGCGCGATGTACCACAACGGTGAGGGCGTTCCGCAGAATGTCGCCCTTGCCGCGGATTGGTTTACGCTGGCCGCCCAGCAGGGATTCACCGACGCCCAGTATCACCTGGGTCAGATGTATCACGACGGCGATGGAATCGCGCTCGATCTTCTGAAGGCAGCCGACTTGTTCCGCCGTGCCGCTGAGCATGGACACGCTATTGCTCAATGTTCGCTGGGGGCCATGTACTATCACGGTCACGGCCTCCTTAAAAACATCAAGGCTGCGCTCCTCTGGTCGCGCCGTGCCGCTGACCAAGGACTCGCGCTGGCACAATACAATCTTGGCCGGATGTACCATGAAGGCGAAGAGAACACCCTGGACTACGCGGAGGCTCTCCACTGGTACAAGGCCGCCGCCGAACAGGGCAATGCCGACGCGAAGTATGCCCTCGGAGTCATGTATCACCTGGGTCAGGGGATACAGCCTGATCTGCTCGGCGCCTACAATTGGTTTGATCTGGCCGCTGCCGAAGGCCTAGAAACCGGCGCGGTCAGCCGCGACATCATCTGGCTGGAAATGGGCCAGCGCGCGTCGCACCAGTAAGCTTCTTCACACTTCCCTTCCCCCGGCCTGATGGGTTCTGCGAATCCGGCGAATTCCATCCTTTCAATCCAAACTCGGAAATCTAAAATCCCAAATGGGATGAAAACCGCCTTTTTTGAAATCGAACCATGGGAAGAAGATTACATTCTCAAACATGGATTCAAGAAGGAGGATTGCCTTTTTGTCCACGAGCCCCTCACGCCAAAATTTTACTCAAAGCTAAACGACGTGACGGTTCTCTCGCCCTTCATCTACTCACGCATCACCCGCGAGGTCCTCGATCAGGCTCCAAAAGTGAAGTTGATCACCACACGATCAACAGGCTTTGACCATATCGACCTCAGGACCGCCGACGAGCGGGGCATCCTCGTTTGCAACGTCCCGACCTATGGTGAGAACACGGTCGCCGAGCATGCGTTCGGCCTGCTTCTCGCGCTTAGCCGGAATATCCATCGCGCCTACGTCCGTTCACTCAACCACAATTACGACATCCACGGCCTCAAGGGAATCGACCTGGAGGACAAGACACTTGGCATCATCGGTGGAGGCCGCATCGGTTTGCACATGGCCCGCATCGCCCAGGGATTCCGGATGAAGATCCTTGTCTTCGACAACCGTCGCGACCTCTTCCTCGAAAAACTGATTGGATTCAAATACACGACATTCGACGATCTGCTCATCCAGTCCGACATTGTTTCGCTCCATGTCCCGCTGATGCCCACCACCCGCCACCTGATCAACCGCGAATCGATCAAGAAGATGAAGACCGGCGCGATCCTGATCAATACGGCGCGGGGCGGACTGGTCGACACGGAGGCCCTGCTCGATTCGCTTGATCGTGAACACTTGAGCGGCGCCGGCCTCGACGTTCTTGACCATGAAGAGCTTCTCAAGGAGGAGGATCAGCTGCTGGGGCGCAAGTTCACGTCCGAGGAACTGCACAAACTCGAAGTGACCCAGAGGCTGATGAAACGCGAGGATGTCATTTTCACCCCGCACATCGCCTTCTACAGCGAGGAAGCCTTGCGGAGGATCATCGATACCACGCTGCTCAACATCGATGAGTGGAAGGAAGGCCATCCGGTGAACCGGGTGAAAACCTGATTCAAAATCTTGAATTGATCAGAGCTCGCTTGAACCAAGCAAACTCAGGTCCGTAAACACCGGGGGATTGGTGCAACTCGAGGAAAGTTTGTCCGTGAAGGTGTTGGTATGCGGGGCATTGCGATGGGCATCCTCGGCCTCCTCGCTCTCGAAGCACATCAGGTGAACAAATGAGGGCGTATCCCCCTCCTGGTAGGTTTCATAAAATGTGGAAGGCTCGCTTTCCTTGATCTGATCGACGAACTCCGCGATCGCGTCTTTCACCTCCTCCAGCTTCTCGAGCTGGACCGTGTATCGTGCCATCTTGAATCTCATGAAGCGCCCCTCCTGTGCTTATGTTTCATTTTCCTGTGACGAATGAGATACCTCAACCACGGGATGAGACCAAGGATGAAAATCACGAGCAACGCCTGCAGTTCATAATGCCGGATGTCCTTGAGGACTCTTTCCATGGCATTGCCAAATAAATACCCAAGTGTCCCGAAGGTAAATGCCCAGAGCATTGCCCCGATCGAGTTCAAAGCCACAAAGCGGAGCGGCTTCATCGGCGTCATGCCGATCACCAGGGGGGTGACGGTGCGCAATCCTGTCATGAAACGGAATCCGATCAGAAATGGCTTCTGATATTTGCGAAGCAGCTCATAAACCCGGTCAACCTTCGCTTTCCATCGGGGCCGTTTGGCGAGCAAAGCCCTGCCTTTGAAACGGCCAAGAAAAAAATAAAACTGATCACCGGAAAAACTTCCGAGGAACGCAACCACCACCACCCAAGGCCATTGGAGATAACCCCGGTGCGCGGCGAATCCCGCCATCACCAGGACGGTTTCGCCTTCCAGAAACGTCCCGACGAAAAGCGCCCAGTAACCGTACGTCTCGATGAGGTATTGAAGCGACATCGCTTAGCGCGGGGGGATATGAACAGCACTCCCAGTCCAAGCCTCCGCGGTCTCGGGTATTGCTTCCGAATAAGTGGGATGGGTGAAAATAGTCTCCGCCAGTTCGGAAATTTTCATATGTGCCTTCATCGCGACGGCAAACGTGCCGATTAACTCAGCGGCATGAAGCCCCGCGATGTGGGCGCCAAGCAACTCTCCGCTCTTGGCATCGCCAACGAGCTTCACAAAACCTTCGGTCTCGCCTTGCGAAACGGGCTTTCCGAGTGCGGCAAACGGAAACTTTACAGACTTGATGTCGCGTGGTGGGGCCGCGGTGGTCGCATGCGATTTGATCGCTTCTTCCTCGCTCAAGCCGACCGAGGCCAGTTCGGGATAGGTAAAGACGGCGCTCGGCACCACACGGTAGTCCATCGGCGTCTTGTCACCGAAGACATGACCCACAGCGATTCGAGCCTGCGCGGAAGCAACATGGGCAAGCGGAAACTTTCCAACCAGATCGCCCAACGCGTAGATGCCGGGCGTCGTGGTTTCCATGAATTCGTTCACAAGCAGATGACCCTTCACTTGGATTTTTTCGCTTTCCAGTCCGAGTCCGTCGATGTTCGGGGAACGGCCCACAGAAACGAGCAGCTTCTCGGCTTCGAGTTTTTCACCGCCGGAAATCGTGATTCGAACCTTTCCGCCTTCCACAGACGCCGCCTCCAATTTTTTTCCGGTCAGAATCTGGATCCCCTGCTTTTTGAACGAACGCTCCAATTGGCGTCCCAGGTCGGCATCCATGTTCATGAGAAGGCGTTCCTCAAGTTCCAGGATCGTCACTTTCGTACCCAACTGGGAAAAGATGCTAGCATATTCACAACCGATATAGCCGCCGCCCAGGATCACCATTGATCCGGGCAAATGGTTCAGGTCGAGCGAGTGGTCGCTGTTGAGAATGAAATTCCCGTCGGGCTTTGCGGCAGGAAGCGAATTGGGATGCGACCCTGTCGCCAAAATAATCGTCTTTGCCTGGATTTGCCGGCCGGAGACCTCGACCACCTTCCCGCCCACCAGCTTCCCACGGCCATGGATGACGTTGACCTTGTTTTTTTGAAGCAGGTATTGGAGTCCCTGCTGGATTTTGGCCACCACGCGGTTGCGCCGGCCGACGATGGACGCCACCGACACCACCATACCGGAAGACTGGATCCCGTGCTCTTCGGACTGGCGAACCGCGCGCAGGACTTCAACACTCGTCACCATTCCCTTGGTTGGAATGCAACCCTTGTTCAAGCAGACACCGCCGAGGTGCTTTTCCTCGATGAGCGTCACCGAAGCTCCGCGCTGCGCGGCTCGAATCGCGGCCTGATAGCCCCCGGGGCCTGAACCAATCACGACGAAATCAATGGAATCCATATCTCAAGGAATTCAGAACTCAGAATTCCTTACCTTTGAAGACTTCGATAAATTCCGCGGGAGTGGTCGCCTTGAGAAGCCTCTGGCGGAATCCGTCTTCCTTCATGCATCGAGCCAGCGACCCGACAATTCGCAGATAGTCTGTCACCATCCGCTTCGGCGTCCCGACAAGAAAAATGAACCGCACGGGCTCGGCATCCTTTTCACCGAAGGAAATTCCCTCCGGACAACGGGCAACGATCAGGACCATCTGCTTAAGCACATCGGTACGCGCGTGAGGGATGGCGATGCCCCGGCCGATCGACGTGGAACCCGCCGCTTCGCGCTCGTAGACGGCCCGGCAAAAGGACGGAAAATCATCGATCTCGGGATGATCCTTGCCCATGTAGGCGACCGCCTTGACCGCCGATTCCTTGTCGGTGGCGAGCAGGTTCAAATCGATGTAAGCTGGATTCAGTAAATCGGAAATATTCACGACACCACCCATCCACTTCTTTGACTGCGTTTTTTCACCCAGCGCTTGCATGGTTGTTGGATTGGCTTAGGAACTGACTCCTAATGCGACATCCCGCTCCATTTGAGCTTCCGGCGCAAAATGTCAAAATAAGAATGAGCCGGAAGCGTGACAAGCTTTACTTGATATTTGCTCCGCCTGACGAGAATAACGTCTTTTTTCTGAAGTTCGACCAAAACCTGGCCATCAATGGTGACCACCAGGCCCTCCGTCGCGCTCATGGGCCTCAGCTCGACCACGCTCCGGTCGTTGACGACGACCGACCGGTTGCTCAGGGTATGCGGACAGATCGGCGTAACGGCGAAAACATCGCTGTCGGGCGCAATGATCGGGCCGCCGGCGGAGAGAGCGTAGGCAGTCGAGCCGGTTGGCGTCGAAATGATCATGCCGTCGCCAAAGTAGGAGTTGAGAAACTCCCCATTCACGCGAAGATCCATTTCGGCGGCGCGCGAGAAAGCCTTGCGGGAGATCACCACGTCGTTCAAGACCACGTGTTTGATCTTCCGGCTCCCGGCGCGCCGGATCTCCACCTCCAGCGTCTTGCGCCGCGAGACCTCGAACTTTCCACGAAGCATCAGCCCGAGCGATGCGTCCATGTCCTGCGGAGAGAGCGATGTGAGAAAGCCAAGGCGTCCAAGATTAATCGGGAGTAATTTGGTTTCGACCGGATGGATGTGACGGACGACCCGGAGCACGGTTCCGTCACCGCCGAGCACAATGATCAGATCCACCTTACGAGCCAGTTCCGAAAGCGGATGGATGTTTCGCGTTGCGTGCAACTGAACACCCAATTCCTCCTCCAGGAGAACGGGCCGGCCTTTGAGGCGGCGGAGCAGTTTCTTCGCGAGCAACAACGCGCGGGGCTTTTCTAAATTGGCTACAAGGCCTATTCTTTTCATGTGAAAAAGGGAAGCCGAAGCCAATCACAAAGGCTTGAGGTAGGCGAGGAATTCCTTGTTTCCAGCGGGTCCCTTGAGGGGGCTCTCGATGACGCCAATCCACGCCAGTTTCAGCTCATTTTCGGCGAACAATTTGACCCGTTCCACCACCTGGGAATGGATGTCCACATTGCGGACCACGCCACCCTTCCCCACTTGTTCGCGCCCGGCTTCGAATTGAGGTTTGATGAGCGCAACGATCTCCCCGCACTTCGAGAGCACTTCCATGGCGGACGGAAGGATCTTCTCGAGGGAAATGAACGACACATCGATCGTCACCAGATCCATCTTCTCGGGAAAATCCTCCGCATGCAGGTATCGCGCGTTGATTCCTTCCCGGCAATTCACCCGAGGATCCGAACGCAATTTCCAATCCAGCTGGTTGTCGCCAACATCGACGCAGTAAACTTTCTTCGCTCCAGCTTGCAAAAGACAATCGGTAAACCCCCCGGTTGAAGAACCAATATCCAGGCAAGTCCTGCCCTCGACCTTGATTTTGAAATGATCGAGCGCTCCCTGCAGCTTATGACCACCACGTGAGACAAACTTTTCGGCGGCCTCGAGATCGAGCTTGTCCTCGTCGGTGACTTCCTGGCTCGCCTTGCGCGCGACCTGGCCGTTCACCCTCACCTGCCCCGCCATGATCTGGCGGGAGGCTTTCTCGCGGGAGGGAATGATCCCGCGGGCAACAAGGGCCTGGTCAAGTCTGGTCTTTTGAGTTTTTGGCCGAGGGGACACCTCGGAATCATTATCCCTCAATTACCGGATTATCAATCCCAAGCGCTTCGGCCAGATCTGTCAGATGCTCCTGCTCCTGCGCAATGATTTCACGAAGCGTTTCGCTCAATGCAAATTCGCCCATCTCTTCGGCCTGCCGGATCCGCTGCCGATAGCTGATGATCGTCTCCTTTTCATTTTCCAGGTCGAAGCGCAGCATCTTCTCCGGGTTGTCCGCCACCTTGACTTCCTTGGGCTGATTCGTCGGTGTCCCATTGAAGTAATCGATCTGCTTCGCGATCTTGATGGCATGCTCCAGTTCTTCAGCGGCGTGTTTCTCGAGCTCGCCTGCGATGTCCATATATTTCGCGCCCTTCATAGTCTGGCTGTAGATCACATAGGAGATAATCGCCTGGTATTCGCGCGCAAGATCCTCATTGAGCAGTTCAACCATCTCTTCACGGCTGATTTTTGCTTTCTGCTTGACGGAAGTTTTCTCCACGCGATTAACTGCCGCCAAGGCTTCCGCTTTCGGCTTCCACTTCGCCTTATCGAGAAAACGGATCATTTCCTTGCGGTCTTTGCGGGTGATTTTTGTTTCCTGTCTCATGGGAATTCCTTCGCTTGAGTTTGTTCCAAAAGTCGCTGTTACGCGTATTTTACCGCGTCACGTCCTATGGATGCCAAGGATTATTTCAAAGGCCAATTTCCAAGCCCAAATCATTCCAGAAAACGCCACCCTGCCCGCCCTCACTCGTTGCTCACTGGGGCGCAACGGCTTGGGTCCTTATTCCTTCTCCGGCCATCCCGTCGTCGCGGTTGAAAAAACCTCTATACTGTCGCGAATTCGCCCAGCGGATTGCGATCCTGATCCACCGCCTTCTTCACCTTTAACGCCTCTCTGATCTTCCGCGCGGTGGCTTCGGCCGTAAGGTGATGCTTGTTGCGAAGTTCCGGGATGGAGCCCCATTCAATGTACTCATCGGGCCAGCCAGTGGTGACAAGCGGGATCTGAAGATTGAGCTTATGCATTTCATCGAGAACAATGGAATTGAATCCGCCGCGCAGGACGTGGTCCTCAAGCGTGGCGATGCAATCGACGTTGCGCCCAAGAAATTCGAGTGTGCCGGTGTCGAGCGGGCGGATAAAGCGCGGGTTGATGACCGCGGCGCTGATGCCGTCTTTTTCAAGCAGTTTTGCGGTCTCGAGCGCCATCGGCAGCATGTTGCCAAGGCCCCAGATTGCGACGCGCTTGCCCTTGAATTTGTCGCTGTATTCGCCGTGCTTGATCACCTCGGCCTTGCCAATCTCCAATTGTTTCGGCGTCTCCTTGATTTTGACGCCGGGCGCCGGACCGCGCGGGTAGCGGATCGCGGAGGGGCCGTTGTGCAGGGACATTGTGAACAGCATGTCCTGGAACTCGTCCTCGTCCTTGGGCTGCATTTGAATCAGATTTGGAACGGGGTTCATGTAGGCAATGTCGAAGACACCATGGTGGGTCGGGCCGTCGTCCACGCATCCGGAACGATCCATGCAAATCATGACCGGCAGATTGTTCAGGCAGATGTCGTGAATGATCATGTCGTAGGCGCGCTGGAGAAACGTGGAGTAAATCGCCAGCACAGGTTTGAAACCCATCGTCGAGATGCCCGCGGCGAACAATGCGGCGTGCTCTTCGGCGATGCCGACGTCGTAAAATCGTTTTGGGTGGGCCTTGGCGAATCCGGAGAGGCCGGTGCCCGAGGACATTGCGCCCGTGATGGCCACCAGCTTCTGGTTTGTTTCGGCCAGCTTCGTGATCAGATTTCCAAAAACCTTGTTCCAAGCATCCGGAGCGTTCGAGGTTTTGAACTCACCCGTTTTGATGTCATAGGGGCCGCAACCATGGAACGGCTCGGGCCTGGCGAGCGCCGGCTCGTATCCCTTGCCCTTGGTCGTCAGCACGTGGAGGATGACGGGCCACTCGGCGTCCTTCGCAAACTGGAACATCCGGATCAGATCCTTGATGTTGTGGCCATCGATCGGGCCAAAGTAATGCAGGCCCATCTCTTCGAAGAGCGAACTCGGCACGATCAAACCCTTCACCGCCGCCTCGGCCTTCTTCTCAAGTTTAATCACATCACCGAGGTGCAGTTTCTGGAGCACATCGGTCGTCTTCTTGTGCAAGGAATTGTAATACGGGTGCGTAATGATCTTGTTGAGGTAGTTGCTGATCGCACCAACGTTTTTGGAAATCGACCACTTGTTGTCGTTGAGGATGCCGATGAACTTCTTCGTGCAATGTGTGATGTTGTTGAGAGCCTCAAACGAGACGCCGCACGTCAACGCTGCATCGCCAAACAGTGCGATGATGTTTTCCTTCGAGCCGCGCATATCGCGCGCCGTCGCCATGCCAAGCGCCACCGATAGCGCCGTGCCCGCGTGGCCGGCGCCGTGATGATCGTGCTCGCTTTCAAAACGATAGAGAAAACCGCAGGCCCCGCCAAACTTGCGCATCCGTTTGACCAGCGCGCGACGGCCGGTAAGAAGTTTGTGGACGTAAGACTGGTGGCTGACGTCCATGAGAAAACGGTCCTTCGGCGAATCGAAAACATAGTGCATCGCCAGCGTCACCTCGATGATGCCGAGATTCGGGCCGAGGTGGCCACCCGTTTCCGAGAGGACCGTGATCAGTTCCTCGCGAATTTCCTGCGCCAGCGTTTCCAATTCCTCAATGGAGAGGCGCTTGACGTCGGCGGGTCCGCGGATCGTGTCTAAAATTGTGCCCATATGATCTCTAAAACAATTCGTCCTTCTTTTCGTCCTTTTCCCCGTCGTCCTCCTCGGAGTCGAACGGCTTGGCGACGAGCTCGCCTTCCTTGTTCTTCATCAGAATTTCAATCCGCTTTTCGGCTTCCGTCAGCTTCCCGGCGCAATACCGCACTAGGCCGCTCCCTTCCTCGTACTTCTTGAGGATCTCATCCAGAGGCAGATCGCCCGATTCCATTTCCTCGACGATCTTCTCGAGTTTCTCCAGGGCCGATTCGAACTTCAACGAACCTTCGGTCTCTTTTCTACGCTTGGCCATGGGTGAATCTTCCTCTTTTACCGGAATTTGGAATCCTATTCAAACCCCTTGCCCAAGGGCAAGCCGGTTGTTCGAAATTGCACGGGCTTAAGCACTTATGTTTTAGGGTAGACTTTGGGGCTATTTGCGGGAAATCTACCCGCCATTCATGGAGATTTTACACAAGTTCATCGACCTCTTCCTCCACCTCGACAAGCATCTTGGAGAACTCATCGGCGAGTACGGACTGTGGACCTATGCCATCCTGTTTGTGATCATTTTTTGCGAAACGGGGCTCGTTGTGGCCCCGCTGCTCCCCGGAGATTCGCTGCTCTTTGCGGCCGGCGCCCTCGCGGCAACAAGCACGCTCAACCCGCACATGTTGACCCTCTTGCTCTCCATCGCCGCCATCACGGGCAACACAGTCAATTATCTGATCGGTTACCGGATCGGACCGCGCATTTTCCATGCCGAAAAATCGCGCCTTTTCAAAAAGGAATATCTCGATCGGACCCACGCTTTTTATGAGAAGCACGGCGGCAAAACGATCATCATCGCCCGGTTTCTGCCGATCATCCGAACCTTCGCGCCATTCGTCGCCGGAATCGGCAAGATGTCGTACTCGCGATTCACACTCTACAACGTGGTCGCCGGCATCGCCTGGGTCGCGCTCTTTGTCTATGCAGGTTTTTACTTCGGTAATCTCCCCATCGTCAAACGCAACTTCAGTATCGTCATCATGGCGATCATCGTCATCTCAATGATGCCTGCAGTGATTGAGTTCTTGAAGCATCGCCGCGCCAGTCGGGCTTCGGAAAAACCCGGCGACAAAAACGGCAAGCGGAGCGAAGTGACGCTGGGTTCGTAAGTGGCGGAGAGGGAGGGATTCGAACCCTCGATACCTTGCGGTATACACGCTTTCCAAGCGAGCGCATTCGACCACTCTGCCACCTCTCCCAGCCGTATTCACTGCTCGCTGGCATACGAGCGCAATTGAACCGGGTAGTGGATATGCGTTTTTGAGGCGTCAGTCACGCCATTTTGTAAGATCCTGGCACGGGGCAGACTTTTCAAAGAGTCGTAGGCACTGGCGGCGCGGGTTTCTTCTCAGCATCCGAAAGGTCCATCAGGATCCTGATCGCCTCTTCAAGCGCGGCTTCGCGCGAGTCTTCGGTTGACCCTGGAAGGTCTGCCTGATCCTCCGCTGCCGCGGCCTTGGCCGATTTCTCGGCGGCGGGATCGGGAGTAAGGTCGGTAAATTGGAAAGGGCTCTTGGGCCGGGCCGCCCGCTCCTTCTTACGCATGGCCTCTTGCTGCTCCGCCGCTTTCATCTTCGCCCTCCTCTCCTCTTCGTTGAGGGAAATGGTCTTTTCCTCGGACTCTTTTTTAAAGCGGGCCAGATCCTCACTGATGTACTTGAATTCGGGATCGGCCGCGGTACGGCGCACCGAAGCAGCCCGGAGCGCATCCAGAAACCGGCTGACGCGGTCCACCGGTGAAAATTTCGCGGGAGGGATTTCGTCGTAAGGCAGCGCATTTTTCAGCGACGACTCGTTGATCTTGGCGGCATCCAGGACGGATGGCAACATGATGTCGGGCACCACGCCCTTGTACTGTGTCGAACCGCCCGATACGCGGTAAAATTTTTGCACGGTCAGCTTGAGCGCTCCGGAATTTTTGGCCCGCACGCGACGGTCGAGATCTTCAAGTTTCTGAACGGTGCCTTTGCCAAAAGTGGAGTTGTCTCCGATGATGATTGCGCGCCCGTAGTCCTGGAGCGCGGCTGCAACGATTTCCGAAGCCGATGCGCTCAGGTGGTCCACCAGAACAACAAGCGGGCCATCATAGGAAGTTGTAGGGTTTTCGTCATCCAACGTCCCGACCCGGTTTCGCCGGTCTCGGATCTGCACAACCGGACCCTCGGAGATGAACAAGCCCGTCAAATTGACGGCCTCCTCCAGCGAGCCGCCCGCGTCGCTCCTCATGTCCAGCACGATGCCCTCGACCTTCTGGGTATTGAGTTGCTCCAGAAGCCGCATGACATCACGTGAGGCCCCGTGCCCATCCTTCCCCCCTTTCAGGTCAACGTAAAAGGATGGCAGTGTGACGACGCCAAAATGCCTCTGCTTGCCGGCCGCGTCCCTGATGACCACCGTTCTGGCTTTCGCGGCGCGTTCCGTCAGGTGGATCTCATCGCGCTTGATCACAATTTCCTTGCGAGCCGCCGGGTCGGCCGCCAGCGCCGGCCAGACCAGGAGCCGAACCTGGCTGTTTTTGGGCCCGCGAATGAGCTTCACCACCTTGGTCAGACGCATGTTCACCACATCGACCATCGGTTCGGTCCCCTGGCCCACCGACACGATGCGATCGTTGACTTTCAGTTGTCCGTTGAGGGCCGCGGCCCCGCCGGGAACGAGTTCGACGATTTTTGCGTAACCATCCTCCGACATCAGCACGGCGCCGATACCCCGCATCGACAGCTGCATGTGAATATCAAACTCCTCGATCGCCGAGGGCGCCATGTAGTCGGAGTGAGGATCGTACGCGTGGGAAAGAGAACACAAGTAGGTCTCGAGAAGCTCATCAGTCTCCATGTCCTTGAGATTCTCCAGAAAACGCTCGTATCGTTTGAGAATAATATCTGCGGCCTTGGTCACATCCTTCTGGTGAAGGCGCTCCTGGAGCAACTCCATCTTGACCCGGCGGCGCCAAAGTTCCTGGGCCTCTTTGTCGTCTGCGGGCCACGGAGACTTGGATCGGTCGAGAATTGCGGACTCATGGGCCTCGAAGGAAATTTTTCCGGCGAGCAGGGTTTTGGCCGCCTCGACACGCTGCCCGGCCCTCAAAAGAAAACGGTCGAAGATCTCGCGGGCGGGTGTCAGATCCCCGACCAGAATTGAATCATCCAGCTTGGTTCCATACTTGGTGGTCCACTCATCAACATCGGATTTGAGAAAAAAGAGCCGGGCGGGATCGAGGGAGTCGAGATACGTTTCAAGAAAGATCCCGGAAAGAAGGTCATCCAGCGGTTTGCCGCTGAAATGTTCTTCTTCGAGAAGACTTGCCGTTTCCGAGGCGATCTTCGATTCATGTTCGCCAAGCATCGGCGAGGCCTGAACGCCAACCGAGAGCAGGAAGCAAACGACAATTGCGGGCAAAGTCCGAAACGAGACGGATTTAGGCATGGCGGGCAGACGGATAAAAACGTTCCTAAAAATCGACACGTACGCCGCCGTTGACGCCTTGTTCGAAGTAGGTGTCATCCCCAAGGACCGTGTTGTAACCCAGGGTCAGGGTGATGTTGTCGGACAACCGCGTGTTCAGTCCGAGGTTGACGTTGATGGTATCGCGCCGCGGGTCGGCCGTGGGCGTCTGGAAGCTGCCACCACCGGCCAGGCGCGCGTCGATCAGTCGGGAGTTGTCCAGGAATTCATGCTGCCATGTCACAGTCAGGTTGGGAATCAAGCTGAAGTCATCGGTTTTGTAAACGTACGCCCAATGCCAGCCGAGACCGGAACGCAGCGAATCCGCTGTCTGTTCGGCGACGTTCAAGTTGAGCACGCCGGCATTGGTCTCCGTGTAGGGGTCGACCCAAAGCCGCGTGTATTGCACCGTACCCACAGGACCGATCACGAAATCCTTGATTTTGTAATCATAACCGGCTCCACCGTAGGCGAATACCTGGTTGCCCTGCGTGCTGCCATCGGCCGTCTGGTTGACCGTGCCGAACTGGATTTTCCGCTCGGTGTCATAAAAGTTCCTTGCATACCCCACATCGCCGTCGAAGTAAATATGGTTGTAGGTGTAACTGACATAGGGCCCGATCGTGATTCCCTGAACGGTGGCGTTGCCGCCGTCATTATCGACGGTGGTTCGGATGTGGTTGTACCCTGCCCCCAGACCGAGGATCAGATTATCCATCACCCGGTAGTCGGCGCCGATTGTCGCACCCAAAGCTGTGAAGTCGTAACCCGTCTGGTCATCTCTGGGATCCTGCGTACCAAACACTCCGCTGCCGTTGGCGAAAATGCCCCAGCGATTATCTGCGTCGCTGTCATATTTCAGCCGGTCCATGTTCCGGAGGACGTCGAGGTAGCTGCCATTCTCGGCAAGCAGCAGACCGTCGTAGTTCCAGCTCATCGACTGATTGTTGTCGGTAAATCCGAAGGAGCGCGGGGTGATCCCATAGCGAAGGTTGTCCATACGGGTGGTCAGGTTGCCGTTCTGGATACGCGCGCTTGTCATCGTGGTTTGGGCGATCTGATCGAGCTTTCGCGGCAGGATCTGGTTGTACGCATACTTGACGGCCTCTGCCGTCGGTAGCGCTGTGATCGCATTGAGAACAGTCGTCAGCTCAGCCGAGGGGCTGGTGTTGTCGAAATCAGTAAGCGCCGTAGCAAGACCGTTCTGCGCCGAATCGAGACCGAGCTCAGGATTGGCAAGATCGCGCTGGAACGTCAGATCGACGGAGTTGGGGTTGTAAGTCGGGATGGCTTTGAGCACGGGAGCCGGGTGAGCGACACCGGCGAAGGTGGTGCCCCCCAAACCGCCACCCGCCGTCAACACGCCGGTAATTGTAGAATTCACAGCCGGAATGAATCCTCCCAGCAAGGTGGGCCTGAGTGTTGAGCCCGTCAGCGTGGCCGTGCCGCCTACTGCCAAAACGTCGGATGTCAGAGGGCCGGCGAGTTTGATCTGAAGCGAGCCCGTTCCCGAATAATTGTTGGTCAGGGTCAGCGTGCCAATGGTCGAGGAATCGCCCGGCGTCACCTGCCCGTTGTTGACCAGCGACTGGATCGCAGCGTTGCCGGTCAGGATCGCACCGGAAGCTACCGTAAAGTTGCTGTTGTTGACCGTCGCGCCGCTGGCCAGGTCAAGCTCGCCCGCATTGACGGCAGTCGCCCCCGAGTAGGTATGCGCCACGGCGCCGAGCGTCACGGTCCCACTGCCATCCTTGGTAAAAGTGCCGGCGCCTGAAACAACGCCGTTGAGCATCGTGTTCGCCGAGCCTCCGACCGCGAACGGGTTGCCGCCGTTGTCGACCGTCCCGCTGATCGTCAGGAGTCCTGATCCAAGGTTGTTGATTCGGCCGCCGCCGGCGCCGTTTACTGTAAAGGTCCGGTCGGTGGTTCCCACGCCGCCCGTGTAAATCAGCGTTCCCTGAGAACCCGCTGATCCAAGCAGAACGGGCGTTGCCGCCGCCGAAGCACCCAGCGGGCTGGCTGCGCCGCCGTTGGCAATCGAGTTGATGCTGACGCTCCCGTTTTGGATATCAACCTGTCCTGTGAAAGTGTTTGCTGCGCTCAAAGTCAGGGTTCCGGCGCCGATTTTGGTCAGTGTGCCTGCACCCGTGGCAATGATTCCGCTGATCGTTGTGTCACCGGCTCCGGTGATGGTCAGGTTGTTGGCAGCGCCCACGCCGCCGGTGAGTGAGAGCGTCCCTGCATCGGAACCGATGGTCGAGTCCGTAGCAAGCGTGATGGCACCACCATAGGTATTACTACCGCTAACGTTCTCAAGTGCGCCGTTGACGCCGACTCCCGTGCCGTTCAACGTCAAAGCTTCCGCGCCTACGGTGATACCCCCCTGCATTTGGAGGGCTGCACCGGCCGCCACTGTGGTTCCTCCAACCGTGCTGCCAAGGGCAGAACCGTTCGTCACAAGCACGGCTCCCGCGTTGATCGCGACCACTCCGTCAAAGGTGTTCGCACCGGTCAAAGTCCATGTGCCTGCTGCACCGCTCTTCGTCACGGATCCAGCGCCGCTCATCACCCCCGAGAAAGTGGTATTGGTATTGTCATTGCCGGTGTCGAGCGTTCCCGCTCCGAGCAGCACACTGCCCCCGCCCGCCAGCGAACCGATCACAGGCGACGTTCCATTAAGATCGAGCGTAGCGCCGCCGTTGACGGTCACAGCGGAAGCGGAGATGCCTCCCAGCGTGCCGGCACCCTGAAGCTGGGTCGTTCCGGAATTGAGAGTCGTGGTTCCCGTGTAGGTGTTCGCACCACTGAGCACAAGAGTCCCGCTTCCATCCTTCGATATCCCGCCCGCATTGGAAATAACACCGCTCAGTGTGGTGTTGCCCGCGCCGGCGACGTTAAAAACATTTCCGGCCGCGCCCGTATCGACGGTTCCAGACATCGTCAGGGTCTGACCCGCCGTGGTGACCGCAATGCTGCCGATCCCGGTTCCACCACCGGCCACGGTGATATTCCGGTTCGACGCGGTCGTCCCACCCGTGTAGGATAGCGTGCCCGTATTGCCGGCTGATCCCAATACCAGGTTACCCTGGCCGAGCGCGCTTGGAACGCCCGTATTCAAGATCGTGTTCACGCTGACGGTGCCACTGTTGACGATCACGTTTCCAGTGAAAGTGTTCAACCCGCTCAAAGTCAGCGTTCCTTGACCATTCATCGTCAGTGTATTGGCGCCGGTGCCGATAACACCAGTGATGCTGGTGTCGCCGGCGCCCGAAACTGTCAGACCGAAGGCACCGCCAACGTTGCCGGAGACGGTCAGAGTTCCACCGTCCGTTCCAATACTCGACGCTGAGCCAAGCGTGATGTTGCCAGCCCAAGTATTATTACCGCTGATGCTCCGAAGTGCGCCCGTCCCGACGGCACCGGTGCCATTCAGGGTCAGTGCTTCCGTCCCGATGGTGATTCCGCCCTGGATCTGCAACGCCGCACCCGTGGCCACTGTCGTGCCCGCCGCGGGCGTGCCGAGCGCCGTGGCGTTTTGGACGTTGATGGCGCCGAAATTGATTGTGGTAAGCCCGGTGTAAGTATTCGCCCCGGATAAAGTGAGCGTCCCGGTGCCGTTTTGCGTCAGGCCACCGCCTCCGCTGATGACACCTGAAAAAATGGTGCTCGTGGAACCGCCGGTGGTCAGCGTGGCCGCTCCGAGCGTTACAGTGCCACCACCCGCGAGCGACCCGACGGTTGTTGCGATGCCGTTCTGGTCGAAAGTGGCGCCGGTGGCAACGGTCAAGTTAGTCGCCCCACCAAGCGTCCCCGCGCCCGTCAGTCGAACGGTGCCAGCGATAATGGTCGTCGCGCCTGTGTACGTGTTCGCGCCATTGAGGATCAAAGTTCCGGTGCCCGTTTTCTGGAAGGTTCCCGAGGCCGTGCCAAAGATGACACCATTGATGGTGGTGGTCGTCCCGGTTGCAATGTCAATGATAGCGGTGTCGCCCGCTGTATTTGCGATGTTGATCAATCGTCCTGCACCCAACGTCGTTGTGCCGGTGACTGCGAGCGTCGTCGTGCTATTATTTCCGACACTACTGCCAGCATTGAACACGATGTTATTTGCCACGTTGCCCAAATTGGCGTCGCTGCCAATTTGCAAGGTGCCGTGGATCAAAAACACACCATTCGTGAATGTATTTGCTCCCGAAAGGACCACTATGCCGTCATTCAAAATTGTATTAGTACCAACAATCGTGGCGCCACCAATGCCGATGCCACCGGCACCGGAAATGACCCCGGAGAGAGTCATGCTCTTTCCAGTATCCGCCATGAACGAGCCGCCTCCCGTTTCAATAATATTGCGAGACATCGTAAGGTTCGTTGATGCATCGAGCTGGCCTACATTCATGGTGAGAGGGCCTGCCACCGCACCAAGATTGTTGTCACTCGAAATCACCACGCGAGCAAGATTGCCGGCAATGCCATTGCCTATGGTGGTGCCACCGGAGTAGGTGTTCAAACCGGAAAGCGTCAGGATTGGAGCGTTCACCCCGGAGCTGCTGAAAAACGAAAGGGCGCCGCCACCTGAAATCGTGCCGCTCATGGTGTTGTTTACATTGTTGACATCGATCGCGAGGGTTACGCCATTGGAGATTGCGAAAGTGTTCGCAACAGAACTTGGTGAAAACGCCGCACCAAGCTTGAGAGTTGAGTTGCCGGTGACGCTTACCGCGGAAGAGCCCAGTGAAGTTGCAGTGCCAATACTCACGGTACCCGCATTGATGATCGTCGAGCCGGTGTAACCGTTGACACCGCTCAGAATCAGGGTGCCGGCGCCGTTCTTTGTCAACCCGCCCGCCCCCGCAATCGAACCCGTCACGGTAATCGTGGTGGCAGCCGCCGTGGTGGCCGTCACTCCGAAACCCGCGTTGTTCAGGGTGCTCCCCAGCGTGAGATTCCCCGTTGAAGGAGTGCTCAACAGAGTGTTGCCACCTAGAATAATTCCATTGTTGATCGTTTGCGTGTTGGCACTGTTGTTGGTAATCCCGTTAAAAACCGTTAACACCCCCGGACCCGCGAGGGTGAATGCCGACGCACCCGCGTTGAAGGTGATGGTGTTGACAGTGAGGTCCGATGGAACATTGGGTGTCAGGCGCGTTGCGCCATCAAACTGAATCTGAAGCGACGAGGCGCTGATGGGCGCGACGTTTCCCACCCAGTTGGCAGCTGTCGTCGTGTTGTTGTCCGCACCGCCGCCATTCCAGATCGATTGTGCGAAGGAATGCGCAGAGATGAACAACAAACTCAGGGCCAGCCCAAATGCCGCAAGGAATCGGCGGTTGACGCTTTTGGTTTGAAGGCTCATCGTCATGATGAAGTGATTGTAAAGGGTGCCAAAAGCCGTCGGTCAAAATTGGGTTAAGTCATTCATTCCGAACAGGTTGTTAAGCTGAATTTCGAGTGGTCATTTTGACCAAATTTTTCGAAAAATCAATCGGAGAGTTGTGTTTTATCACGATTTTTTTGGATGTTTTTTTTTACATCCACTTTGTCACGCATGCAAGAGGCAGACCTCCCCCGCAGTTTTTTCCGTATTACCCAGTAGTGTCCTCATCCATGGCGACGCTCACGCACTGCCATTGCTTCCAAAAACTACATCAGGACACTCCCTTATGGGCGCACCTTTGTAGCCCGCTCCGGGCCAGGATCACAACAAGCACTCCTGAGCATCAACGAATAGTTCACGAGCATAAACCCACCGGTTTGCCCAGCAGATCCCCGAGAAGTGCCAGATTAGGACAACGTAAAAACTCGAAGACCCTTGACTCTTGACCCCCGACCCGGCACCCCCTTATCCTTCTCCCATGAGCAATCTTTTGAAGTTGATCGACCTTGGCCAAAGTTACTGGCTGGACAACCTTTCGCGCGAGATGATCGCCAATGGCGAGTTAAAGAAGCGTGTCAGCCAGCAGGGCCTCCGTGGCATGACGTCGAACCCCACCATCTTCAATAAAGCGATTTCAAGCGGCGACCGTTATGATGCCCAGTTTAAAAAGCTCCTGAAAAAGGACCTTCCCACCGAGGAAATTTACGAGGGGCTTGTCGTCAAGGACATCCAGGATGCCTGTGACCGGCTCAAACCGGTGTTCAACAGTTCGGACGGTGTGGATGGATTTGTCAGCCTGGAGGTTTCCCCCCATCTGGCCCGTGACACGGAGGGCAGCATCAAGGAAGCGCGCCACCTCTTCAAAAAGGTCAAACGGCCCAACGTCATGATCAAGATCCCCGGCACGGCCGAGGGAATTCCCGCCATTGAGGCCTGCCTGTTTGACGGAATCAACATCAACATCACTCTCCTCTTTTCCGTCGAGCGCTACGAGGAAATCGCCCGCGCTTACATTCGTGCCCTGGAACGCCGGGTGAAGCTGGGATTGCAGGTCAAGAACGTCGCTTCGGTAGCCAGCTTCTTTCTGAGCCGGATCGACGTGCTTGTCGACAAACTGCTGAAGGAAAAGGGAAACACAGAATTGCTCGGCAAGGCGGCGGTGGCGAATGCCAAGCTCGCCTACCAGAGTTTCAAAAAGATCTTTGGAAGCGACACATGGAAAGCGCTGGCTCAAAATGATGGAGCGCGCGTCCAGCGACTGCTCTGGGCCAGCACCAGCACCAAGAATCCGGAGTACAGCGACCTGATGTACGTCGAGCCTCTGATCGGCCGTGACACCATCAACACGATGCCGGAAGAGACAATCACCGCGTTAGCCGACCACGGCAAGCTTTCGCCCGACACAATCGAATCCGGCGTCGATGAGGCGCGCCAAGTAATGGCCGGACTTGAGCAGGCGGGCATCAATTTCCGCGAAGTCGCGCGCCAGCTCGAGGAGGAAGGCATCCAGAAATTCATCGACCCCTTCGACCAGCTGATCAAGAGCCTGAACGACAAGCGCGGTCAGCTACTGAAGCCTGAGATGGTTTAAGCGGCCTACTTTGTGCCGATGGTCGTTGTTATTTCGCGTGGTGAAGCCGCGGCTGATACAGGGGGCTGGTTGGTGGCTATAGAAGCCGTTGGAATGGATCCCCGCTCCAGGCCCATCTTCTTGTAGGCAGCCTGGATCATGGGATCGCCCGCAACGAGCTCCCAAATCATTCCCGTCCGGTAATTTTCAATCATCAGCAGGATCGGGCCCTCGTCAATGCCCAGGTACGCGGATGCGAACCAGTCCTTGTCCATGTTGAAAGAGTCCACCAGCCCATATTTTCCCCAAATCCTGTTCTTATGCTCAAAATATTTCTTCATCTGATCCATTGCGAGCTTTGGCGCGAAAGGAATCGAGCCCAGGGATGCAGTCGGGGCAACCGTTCCATCACAGGCGCCGTAAGGAGCGCCATTCACTACGTAGCCGGAAGGTCCATCACAGGCCGTGAGGCCCCAGAATCCTTCCGCAAACGCCTTGTACTTGGAGGCGTTCTCCATGCATGATTCGTAATTGGCCTGTGTCGCCTCAGTTGAGTTGATGAAGTAATCGAATTTCTTTTTGTCCACCCAGCCGTTGAGGTCGAGCCAGACCTGCGGATACTGGTGCTCGAAGAGGCAGTTTTCCCCCGCGGCCACGGTAAATTGCCGCTCCTTGTACTTGAAAGACTCCCGGCTGATCCCGTCCCATGCCGTCACAGGGAGCGGATAGGTGGGCGACGCCGTGCCGAGAAAATAGAGCAGGATCCCCTCGTTGTAATCCTTCCACTCGGCTGGCGAAAACCGGCCGCCTGGATACCACGCCATCGAAAGATATCGGCCTCCATTGGACATCCATGTCCAGTTCGCCTCCTCCAGGAGTTCCTTGGCGATGGTTTCCACCTCGGTGTTAGGGAAGTACTGTCTGACGGTGAGCACTCCCATCAGGAGTAATCCGGTGTCGATCGAGGAAATCTCGGTGCCGTAAACGGGCGCCCCGGTGTCCATTTCGTAGTAGTGAAAATAAAAGCCGTTATACTTTTGTGCAGAATTCCTGAAAAACTTCAGCGTCGTAAGCACGCGCTCGTAGGCCGACTCATGCGGAATCCAGCCGCGCTTGTCGGCGACACAGATGGCCGAAAGGCCGAATCCAACCGATGCGATGCTCGCCACGCGCCTCTGGTCTGAACCGAAAGCGTAGCACCGGTCCTTGATCAAGCCGTTGGCGGGGTTGGCCTCGTTCCAGAAAAATCCGAATGCTGAACGTTCCACCAGGTCGAGGAGTTGTTCCTCGGTTGCTTCATTCGGGTCGAAAGGAATGGGAAACATTTCCCGCTCCTCCTTGCTCAGATACCAGGTGTTCTTTTTGTTCTGGAGCACGACAAGTTCGATATCCTTGACGTATACCTGGCTGCGGGGAAGCCCGTCTTTTGAGTTGAAGAAAGAGATCGAGAAATTATCCATGGAATCCCACTGCCGCACCTTCGCAAAATCCTTGAGCGGTATCGTCACCACCTGCCATTCCTTGCTGATGCCGCCTTCCAGGTATTTCTCGATGGAGATTCGTTCCTCATACCACCGGTCGTCCTTGAAACCGAACGCCATGACCTCCCCTCCGTTGAGTCCCCGGACCTTAAATCGGACCGATTCGTAGGGCCGCAAATCGAAATGGCGGAAGGCAAACCAGTGGCCCGCATCCTGGCCGCCGGAGGAAACATTGTAGTCGAAACGCAGCGAGCAACCCTGGTCGGGTTCCCGGTTCACGCTCATCCGAACGCTCCCGCCACCGTTGCGCCAGGCCCCGTCGAGATTACCGCTCAAATTGACGAACTTGCCGCTGTTAAAGTCGATCAACCGGTAGTCGTCTGCCGGGAGCGAAAAGGAAATGACGCCTGCCAGAATAAACACGCACGCTGATAACCCTCTGCGAAAGCCAATGTAAGCGTTTGCATTCAAGCCGCATCAAGTTCGTCTGGTTTTGTTGGAATCGCAACCGGCAGCGCGTGTAAAAAAAAGTGATCATCGGCAAAAGTTTGTTAGCGGGCCGGCGCCTCGCTGCAATGATGGGCTTCGAACCACTCCACTGTTTTTCGAATCCCCTCCTCCAGGGAAATCCTTGCCGTGAACCCGAAAAGTTCGCTCGCTCGCGAAGTGTCCAGGCATCGCCTCGGCTGGCCATCGGGCTTGCTGCTGTTCCATTCGAGCCTGCCCTGATAGCCGGTCGCTCCGCAAATCAGTTCGGCCAGCTCGCGAACCGTGATCTCGCGGCCGGCGCCCAGGTTGACCGGCTCGGGGCCGTCGTATTTTTCAGCCGCCAGGACCAGCGCCTCCGCGCAATCGTTCACGTAAAGGAATTCACGCGAAATCTTGCCCGTTCCCCAAACCTCCACCAAAGGAAGACCGGCACGCCTGGCCTCGACCATCTTGCGGACGAGCGCGGCAATGACGTGGGAATGTTCCAGATCAAAGTTGTCGCCGGGCCCATACAGATTGACAGGCAACACGTAGATGGCATTGAGCCCGTACTGCTTGCGGTAGGCCTGCGCCTGCACGAGCATCATCTTCTTTGCCAGCCCGTACGGAGCGTTCGTTTCCTCGGGATAGCCATTCCAAAACTCCTCCTCCCGGAAAGGCACGGGTGTGAATTTCGGATACGCGCAAATCGTCCCGACAATGACCAATTTGAAATTGGGAACCTGAAATTTGGATTGGTACTGCCGGGCCGTCTCGATGAGGTTGATGCCCATTGCCGCGTTGTCGTAAAAAAACTTCCCCGGGTTCTTCATGTTAGCGGCGATGCCGCCGCAGGAGGCGGCCAGATGAAAGACCAGCGAGGGCTTTTCCTGCTGGAGGAGTTTTTCCACGGCCGACTTTTCCCGCAGATCAAAATCGCGGCTGCGCGGCACGAAAACGGAGGCCTTCCTCGACTCAAGTAATCCCACCAGCGGCGTCCCCAGAAAACCGGCGCCACCCGTCACCACCACCTTGCGATCCCTCCAAAAACTCATGCATTCTCCGGATCAAAATCTCGGAGGAATTTTTCCGTCGAGCTGCGCATCGAGGATGCGGACGTCCGCATCGACCATCAACCGGACGAGGTCCTTGAATTTGGTCGTAGGCGCCCAGCCAAGCTTCGCTTTCGCCTTCCCGGCGTCGCCGATCAGCAGGTCAACTTCCGTCGGCCTTCGATAACGCAGATCCTCTTTGACGTACTTCTGCCACTCGAGGTTCATGCAACCGAACGCCTCCTCCAGAAATTCCTTCACGGAATGGGTTTCACCGGTGGCCAGGACATAATCGTCGGCCTTCTCCTGCTGGAGCATCCGCCACATGCCCTCGACGTATTCCTTGGCGTAACCCCAGTCGCGCTTGGCGTCGAGATTGCCTAAGTATATTTCCTTTTGTAAACCCTTCCGGATGCGGGCAACGGCGCGCGTAATCTTGCGGGTAACGAACGTTTCGCCGCGCCGCGGGCTTTCATGGTTGAACAAGATTCCGTTCGTCGCGTGAATGCCGTAACCCTCGCGATAGTTGACTGTCACCCAGTAGGCATACGCCTTCGCACACCCGTAGGGACTGCGCGGATAAAACGGGGTTTTCTCGGTCTGGGGGACTTCCTGCACCTTGCCAAACATCTCACTGCTGGAGGCTTGGTAGAAGCGTGTCTTGACTCCGGTGCTCCGGATCGCCTCGAGGACTCGCGTCGTGGCCAGCCCCGTGACGTCGCCGGTGTATTCGGGAACGTCAAAGCTGACACGGACATGGCTTTGGGAGCCAAGATGATACAATTCGTCGGGTTTGACGTCATGGAGCAATTGCGAGAGATGACTTGAATCGGCCAGGTCTCCATAGTGGAGAAAGAGACGGACTCCATGGACGTGTGGATCCTGGTAAAGGTGGTCGATTCGGCCGGTATTAAATGTGGACGCGCGGCGGATGATGCCGTGAACCTCGTAGTCCTTTTCCAGAAGGAGATCCGCCAGATAGGACCCATCCTGGCCGGTGATGCCGGTGATTAAGGCTTTCTTCATTCTCGTGAATCGTGGATCGAACCACCGGCGATTATTTGCCAATCTCGAGCCGGGTCGCGCAGCGTTCGGGAAGACCCGCTTCGAAAATCTTCTTCTGGACCGCCTTGAGGTTGTACTCGAGGCGCCGCAGCGTGACGGTGTTGGTCACCAGATCGTAGATCACATATCCCGCCATCGGATTGCCATCGCGGGGCTGGCCGACGCTGCCAACGTTGATGAAATATTTTTTGCCGGGCTCGATGTGGATCATCTCATAGGTCCCGCCCTTGACGACCGAGTCGCGGACAAAAGCGAGGGGCACATGGGTATGACCGAAAAAACAGACCGCTGTATTCTGATAACTGAAGCTTGCCGCTGCAGCGAGCTTGTCCATCACGTAGCCCCACTTCTGCGGCATATCGAGTGTTGCATGAACGATCGTGAAGTTTTCGACGTAGCGAACGAACTTGAGATTTTTCAGGTATTTTTTTTCCTCGGCGCTCAGCTGCTGCCGGGTCCAGCGGATTGCTTCGGCAGCCATCGGCCGGAAACCAATGCAATCGTCGTCCACCGATGCATACTCGTCGTGGTTACCCTTGACGCAGGGCATGTTCATGTCCCGGACGATGTCGATACACTCCTTGGGATTGGGGTTGTATCCAACGAGATCGCCTACACAAGCGTAGTGCGTGACCTTTTCCTTTTTGGCGTCTTCGAGGATCACCTGCAGAGCGTCAAGATTGGCGTGGATGTCGCCTAGAAGTGCGTATCTCATTGAATTTCAAATCTTTAACCGCAATAGCGAGGCTTTACAATCTGGAAAAACCTACTTTTTCGGGGTTTTGGGCCTTGGGGCGAATGCTGGCTGGGCAGGTGTGGTGTGTGTTGGGTTGGGAGGCGTCTTGGGAGGCTGTATGTACTTGCTGGAATCCGGATACGTGTTCTCAGGGAATGTACGCTCAGAAAACGGAACCTTCAACTGCATCTCCAACTCACGAATCCATGCCTCTATCCGATCCCAAAGCTCGTATTGATTTTCGCCTGTCCTTGGGCCGTTCCAAATCTTTTTCCAATGCTCCAGCGCCTCCTTCTTCATCCCCCCCTTAGTCAGGGCGTGGCCGATTTGCCGGCGAACGTAAGTGGGGGCTTCTGGGAATTCGGCAGCCTTTCTGAAATAAACGGCGGCTTGCTTGAAGTCCTGCTTCTTCTGGTCCAGCAGCCAGCCGAGCTTGAAATAGAGAAGCCATGAGTCGGGATTGTTCGCGATCGCCTCCCGGAGGAACTTTTCCCCCTCGTCGATCCAGTGGCGCTGCTCCTTGAGCCGGAAAGCCTCCCGGGGTTCGGCCGTGTTGACGCTGACGTCGTAGCTGATGTTCCACGCCATATGCCATGCCCCGATGTCCCAGTAGTCCAGAAAGTGCGGCTGGAGCAGGACCACGGTATCGAGCTTCGGTTTCATTCGGAACCACTGCCGTTTTTCCCAGTCGTTGTGCGCGTCAAGCCACATGAAGTCGGTCACAATTCCGCGGAACCCTCCGAGCACGGCAACCGCGGCGTCCTGCGTAATCTTGCCACGCATGTCCATGTTGAAACCCGCTGAAAAGAGACCGGAAGCCCGGGTAAGCTGGCGGATGTCGCCTTCCCAATAGAACTTAACCGGCGAAAAAACGAGAATGATAAGCAGGGCTTTCCACCAGTAGCGAGACCACATCAGAGCTCCTTTTCCTGGAAGATCAGGGTACCCAGGGCGAAGACCACCAGGCTGTAAAAGGCCGCGTAGCCGCACGTGCTCCAGAAAAAGGCCATCGAAACGGTTTTCCCGACGACAACGTCATCAACCAGCGTCATCGACGAGAGATCGGGAATGAAAAAATTGATAAACATGAGTCCAGCGTGACTCAAGGGGGACCCCTGGGCGCTCCACACCTCATGAGCAACCGCAGAAAGGGGCGCGCAAAAGTAGACAAGCAGCATGATAATGATACTGAAGAGACTGGAGGTCGCAAATGTCGAAACCATGATCGTCATCGAAACAAGTATAACGGACTGCGCGAAAAGAAGGGCGATCGCTTTGAGAAGATCCGGGTTCCGGGCTTGCGCATGGATCGCAGCCACCGCCTGTTGAACCTGGTCGGAAACGTGCGCGCCGCCAACCGACCCCTGCAGCGCCGATGCAATCAGGGTTTTCTCCTTCACGAACAGCACCGCCCCGAAGAGCAAGGACATGGCAGCCGTAACGATCAGAAGCAGGACCGACATCCCCACCACTTTTCCGAGCAGAAATTCAATCCGGTAAACCGGCTTGGTCAGGATCGTGTAGATGGTCCGGTTTTCGATTTCGGAGGGCAGAAGCATGGCCGTTCCGACGATGGCGATCAGTGCCGTGAGATACTTGATGGCGCCGAGACATGTGTCGATGATCGACTTGAGCTCCGTAGTGAATGAAAACTGGGTGAAGAAACTGGAAGCGCCAATCAAAACCAGCGTGAAGATGACAAAAACGTAGAGCACCTTTTGGCGGATTACCTCCGTCATGGTGTTGGTCGCGATGACCCAGACGCGGGCCAGCGAAAAAGAAAGTGTTTCCTGGTCGGCAATGTCGGCGACTGGAGTACTCATATGATTTTGGTTCCTCCCACGGATTCCATGTAAAGATCCTCAAGTGTGGATGTCGGATGCGATGCGCTCACAAGCTTGCCGCGGCTGGCGATCAGTGCCTCGATCGCTTTTTTGTCCTGCTCAGTCAGGCCTGAGCCGACAAACTGGTATTGGTCCTTCTTGGAAAGCAGCTCCTTGACGTTTCCTTCCAAGACCATTTTTCCGTAGCGAAGGATGGAAATCCGGTCGCAGACATCCTGGACCTGGGACAAAAGATGCGAGCAAAGGATCACCGTCTTGCCCATCTTTTTGAGCTTGATGATCAGGTTGCGAATGTCGATCGAGCCCTCCGGATCGACGCCAGCCGTCGGCTCGTCCAGAAGCAGCAACTTTGGATCGTGGATCATAGCCTGGGCCAGTCCGATGCGCTGGAGCATGCCTTTTGAGTAGCCGGCCAACCTCCTATGACGGCTTTGACTCAGGCCAACGAGCTCCAGGAGCTCATTAATCTTTTCTTCAAGTTTCGGGCCGGTCACGCGGCACAGCCTGCCGTAAAAGCGGAGGGTTTCTTCCCCGTTGAGGTACCGGTAAAAATAAGGATTTTCCGGAAGGAGACCGACGTGCAGGCGCGAGACGACCGTCTCGGAGGATCGCCCGAAGACCGTTGCTTCACCCTCGGTCGGTTGGTGCAGACCCAGGACCAATTTGAGTGTCGTGCTTTTTCCGGAACCATTGGGGCCGAGCAGGCCGTAAACTTCCCCCTCTCTGACCTGGAGATTGAGGTGGTCAAGAGCGATAACCTTGCGCTTCAACCCAACGCGGAAGTGCTTGGTAAGGTCCTTCGTTTCGACAGCGTACATACGGCTAATTAATGGGATATCGAAAAATCAGTCAGGCCTTCTTCGGCAGCAGTCCAATCCACAGCAGCCTTACTAATTAACCCTTTCAGGTGACTTTCGTCAACCGCCTTCAGGAACTCTTTCACCTCCTCCGGCTCGCCCTGAACCCAGAGCTCGACGCGGCCGTCATCGACATTTCTCACCCAACCTGTGACATCGAATCCCATGGCGACCTGGCGGCAGGAATAACGAAATCCGACGCCTTGGACGGTTCCTGAAAAGAAAACATGGGCCGCTTTCATTTCCAATACTTAAGGGTGATTTTAAACTCACTTTCTCTTGAACAACTTGAAAATGACACCCTGAAACGCGATGAAAAGAAAGAAAAGGACCGCCAGCGGTAGGAACCACCAGACTCCAAGGATGGCCAGCAGAACCAGCATGAAGAGGGCGCTAAGCAGAAAGCAACCGGCGACAATGAAGTTCTCTTTGAACGTACGACTGGGTTGCCACATAGGATCGCCCGCACAAGACCGGCTATATTCCGATTTCTTTGGCCATCTTGCCGCAGACTTTTTCCGCGTCAAAATATTCGCGTGCCAGCGCCTCGGCTGCCTTCGAATGCTTCGCGGGATCGGTCAGGATGGCATCAGCGGCCGCCTGGATGTCAGCCAGTCGCCGAAAAGAAAAAAGCCCCTCGCCGGAAGGAACAAATTTCGCGAATCCCGTGTCCTGAGTGACCACGGGCCTGCCCGAAGCCAGATAGCAGGCGCTCCGGTCGCTAAACCAACCAGTGTTCAAGCGGATGTACTGGTCCTTGGCGACCGTCCACTCCGCGTCGCTGGATTGGATGTAGTCCCGGTATCGGGAAAATTCGGCCGACATTTCATGCGGTTCGCTCAAAACCCACCCGAGCCTTCGGTAAAGTTCGTCGCTGGCTGGATCAGCGCGCATGTCGGTCGCCAGTTCCCATTGCATGGGACGTTTGGCTTTCACTGCCCGCGGGAGATCCGAAAACTTCAGAAACTCAAATGTCTTCGACCAGTAGTAAACTTTGTTTTTCCAGATGATGTCCTTGCCCTTGGTCTCCCAGTTGGCCACCGTCGTGAATCGAAAGGTGCCTTTGTTTTCCGACCCTGCATCACGCTTCCAGAAATCGAGTACCACCGGCTGGCGGGTGGGCCGCCACTGGATCCCCTCCAGTGAAGTCAATGGACAATCGTCCTGGCCGATGTTCTCGCCAAAGGTGAAATGAAAATGGTGGCTCTTCAAAAAGTGGATGGTGTCGTTGACGCCCTTGATGAGTTTGATCTGCTCGACGCCGGGATCGCTTTCCACGAAGACGAGGCACTTGGCCTTGCGTACAAATTCCGTCATCGCCTGCGAACCACAAAGATTGAAGACCGCGTCGGCTTCGGCCAGAGTGCGGTTGAAAGTCTCGGCATCGCACCCGTATGTTTCGGCAGGCACTTTGTAAGCGGCGCGGAACCCCCACTTAAATCCATACTGCTCGGCTAGGTGCTTCGTGACCGCAACGGCGTACGAACAATCTTCGGTGATCGTCGTCTTCTTCGCGTCGTACGGCCAGGCTGTCGTGTCCTCGAAATAATATACGTCAAAACCCAGACGCTGAAATCCGACGATGTAATGCAAATGCTGCCAGACGACGCCCGCAATCGGACACCGCGACATGTAACCCATCAAAACGATTTTCTTTTTCATCAACTCCCCTGTTTTTGCGCCGCATAGATTCTGGCATAGACTCCGTTTTTAGCCAACAACTCATCGCTCCTGCCCATTTCGGCAATCCGCCCCTCCTCGAGCACCACAATCCGGTCGCACGCCTGGGCTGCCGCGATCCGGTGGGTCGAAAAGATCGTGGTCCTTCCCTTCATGAGCTCGCGCAGCGCCTCCATGACCCCCCGCTCCGTCTCAGGATCGAGCGAGGAAGTCGGCTCATCCATCAAAAGGATCGGCGCGTCCTTGAGAAAGGCCCGCGCCACGCCAATTCGCTGCCGCTGGCCGACGCTGAGCTGGATCCACCGTTCGCCCACCGGCGTGTCGAGGCCCTGCGGAAGTTTATCAATAAAATCCATGGCTTGGGCCCTCTCGGCGGCGCGGCGGATTTCCTCAGCCAAGGCCTTCAATTTTCCGTAGGCGATGTTTTCCCGGATCGTGGAGCTCAAAAGGACGGTGTCCTGCAGCACAACACCGATCTGATCCCTCAGCGATTGTTTTTGCACCGCGCGCACGTCGAGCCCATCGATCGTTACCAGACCCGTGTCCGGATCGTAGAAGCGGGCGATCAGCGAGAGCAATGTGGACTTGCCGCTGCCTGTCGGTCCCACCACCGCCACGATTTCGCCGGATTGGATCTGCAGGTTGATCTCATGCAACACCCGTTTCTCGCGATCGTAGCCGAAGTTTACCGCGTTCATCGCGATGGCGCCTTTGGCCCGGGACATCGGCATGGCCCCAGGCTGGTCGCGGAGAATTTCCGGACTGTCGAGCACCTCGAAAACCCGCTGCGCCCCGGCCGCCGCCCCTTCCAGCGCCCATGAGGTGTAGCTCAGAGACTGGAGCGGGTCATAAAGCATGTAGAGGTAGGAAAGAAACATCGTCAGGTCGCCAAGAGTCAGCTTTCCGGCAAGGACTTGTTGCGCTCCGATATAAATCATCGCGGAAATCCCAACGGCCATCAGCGTTCCCACCACCAACGCGGACAAAACCTGCGTGAAAGTGAGTTTCAGATTTGCAAGCATGCTGGCCGACGCCTGTTCCTCGAACCGATTGACCTCGTAACCTTCGCGGCCAAAGGCGCGGACGATCCGGATGGCGCCGAGCCCCTCCTGCGTCTGCGAGAGAAGCCGGCTCTCCGTTTCGGAAAGTGAAGTCGTCTCGCGGCGGATTCTATCCGCAAAATAATAAATCGAATAGAGCAGGATCGGCATGATCCCGAGCGCCAGAAGTGTCAGCTGCCATGACTTGAAAAACATCACCGATAGGACGCCGATCAGCGTCACCGCCGCCGTGAAAATCGTGGAAAGACCCCGGTTGAAGATCGTCTGGATCGCGCCCGCGTCGTAACTGACGCGATAGACCGAGTCGCCCGAATGACGCTTGTCGTGATACTTGAGCGAAAGCTCCTGCAATTGGGCATATAGATCGCATCGGACCCGGACCAGCGCCTTGAGTCCGATCTTCACCTGCATGTAGGTCGAAAACATGTTCAAGCCGCCCGCAACGAGCGCAATGATGATGAGCACGATGCACAGCCACGCGATCGCGTTGAGATCGGCCCGGTGTGGCGTCAGGTAGTTGTCGATGATCATCTTCAGCGGCCACGGCCGGAGCAGTTCCACTCCGATCTTCACCAGGACCAGAATCATCGCGGCCGTGATTACGCCCGAAAATTGCCGGTAGTAGCGCGCGGCACGTGCGTAGATTTCGAAACTCGAGTAACGAGGCGGAAGTGACGTCATGACTTTCGGGCGATGGGAGCGAGCAGCAGCATCCCGCAACGGCGGGCCGCGACTTTCACAATTTGCGCGATGCGGTTCCGGCGGGAAAAACTCGAATAGAGGAGCATCAACAGGAAAAAAATCACCGCGGTGACATAAAACATCGAATCGTAACCCACCCGGATCAGCGTCCAGAGCGTGATGACGGCGGCGATCGCTGTGAAAATCTTTGAGAGCACACTCAGTTCTGGCACGATGTGGACGCGCGTCAGACGCTTGCCATCGCCGTGTTCTTCGGTGACGGAGAGGAGGCGCACCTGCGACCAGCGCGTTCCATAAACCAGCAGATCCCAATTGTCCCAACCGGTGTCGACGGAAAAGCGCCAGCCCTCCTGCTCGAGGAATTCGCGCAGCATCTTGAGCAGTTGCTCGCGCCCCATGCCCTGGTCGCTCCAGAAAGCAAGCGTCGCGGGCCGGTACCAGTCGACCTGCTCGGCCAACCCGACTTTGCTATAGATTACCCTGTGCGGCGTCCGCTTCTCCTTCATCCGCGTCGAGTAGCGCGCCCAACCGCGCAAAAGCGGTTGCGTCAGGGCCAGAAAACTCGTCAGGACCCGGCTCCTCAAACTGGAAAACCGGGTTTCGATCTTCGCCTGGAAGCCGTAACTGATCGCCACACCCAGCGTGCAGATCGCCATGAGGGCCGCGACCGCCCAAAGCTCGTGAACTTTCCAAGCGAGCAGGACAAATGCCATTGTCACAAAAATCCATTCGACGCTGGAAACGATGTGAACAAAATCCGATTCGCGCCTTGGATAAACGCACTGAAAAAGTCCCATGCCAAAAATGCCATGATAAACGATCGGTCTGGCAAGCCAGCGTGAAAAACGAGGAACGCCGTACACTTCCCCCTTCCATTTCGCCGCGCCTGTCGCGCCAAAATAGAGCAGGTGTTTGAACCTGAGGAGAGCCTCGGCTTCACCGTAACCCTTCTGCTGACCATAATAGGCGCGGATGGTGAAGCGCCGGTGGTGCCAGACGACGGCCGATGGGCTGAAACCGATCCGAAATCCGCCCTGCAAAAGCCGCCAGCAGACATCGACGTCGTCGCCCGCCTTTCGAAATACGGGATCGAATCCGTCGATCGTCGCCAACGCCCATTTGTAAAAGGCCATGTTGCACCCGGGAATGTGCTCGGCGTCCGTGTCAGTCAACAGGACGTGACTCGGACTTCCGGGGGCCGCGGCGACACACGCCTGGATCCGGTCATGCGCCGGCGGTGAAATGTTCGGCCCACCCACGGCCGCGTAGTTGCCTGACTCAAATGTCCGGACCAGATAGTTGAGCCAGTCCTTGTCCGCGATGCAGTCAGAATCGGTAAAAGCCACGATCTCGCCCGATGCAGCCGCGATACCGACGTTGCGCGCAACGCTCAGTCCCTTGTTCGGCTGCTTGATGTACCGGATCATCGGATAATCGTTGACGATTTCCGGCGTGTGGTCGGTTGAGCCGTCATCGATGACAATCACCTCTAAGTCGGGGTAATCCAGATCAACGAGCGACTGGAGGCAGGCTTCAAGCGTACGCGCGCCGTTGTAGGTGGCAACGACGACCGAAACCTTCGGCAACTTTGTCAGATGAAGCTTGAGCGGAATGCTGAAAAGCGACTGGAGCTCACGATAGGCTTTCTTGGGTTTTCGGTTCGCATCGACCAGTCCGAATTTCCAATCCTCCACCAGGTGCCCGCCCGTGTACCACTCATCGGTCCACGAAAAAAAGATCGTTCCCGCCAGCCCCATTCGGTTGACCGACTCAACATGCCACTTCAGCATCCGAGCCTGCTCCTCCTGGCCATGCCGCTGCGTATCGAGGCCGAACTCACCGAGAATCAGCGGCTTGTCGCCGACAAGATTCTGCAGCCGGGCGAGGTAGCGCTCGAGCTCATCTTGCCGGTGGAGGTAGACATTGAAGCAGAAAAAATCGACGTTGGCCGGCAGGAGATATTCGGTGGAGGGATAATTGGCGTAGGTCATCATGCTCAGCCCATCGACTTGCTTGGCCGCATCCACCAGCGACTCAATGAACTGCTCCATGCGCTCCGCTCCGTACCAGCGGACGATGCCCGATGGCACCTCGTTGCCCACCGTGTAACCCAAAAGCGCCGGATGACCGATGTTCTTGCCGACAGAGTCACGGACCGATTCCCGGATTTTCGCGCGGATTTCCTTGGAATCGAGGAAACAGACGTGCTGTTCCCAGGGGATGGTCACCAGCACCCGCAATTCCTCCCGGGCACAGTCATCCAGGAAATCGGGCGGCGGCACATGATAGATCCTCACGAGGTTGAATCCCCCCTCCCGGATCATTTGCAGGTCCCTCGCCCGCTTTTCGCCGCTCGGAAGCTGGATGCCTCCTTCCGGAGGAAACGGGCCGTAGGTCACGCCGCGCACAAAAAACTTCTGGCCGCCATGAAAGAAAAACTTGGACCGGGCTCGGATCATCTGAAGCCGGTGCTGTTCGACGGGAAGCGGTTTGACAAGACGTTCTTCCGAGCGAGCGGTGATCATAATTGACAAAGTGAGGTCATTCACATTAACGAATACCAGTGATGAATAAAGAAGATTCTGCCCTTCTTAACGTCGACATACCAGGTTTGACGAAATCCAGGAGTGGAAAAGTCAGGGAAATTTTCGACCTCGGGGACCGCCTCCTGATCGTCGCCACCGACCGTATCTCCGCATTTGATTGTATTTTGCCCTCCGGCATCCCGCAAAAGGGCGAAGTCCTCACTGCGATCTCGCGGTTCTGGTTCGAAAAGGTGAAATCGATCTGTCCCACTCATGTCGCCGCGGAACCGCCCCCCATTCCCGTGCGCGGCGGGCCGCTCGAAAAGCGCTCGATGCTCGTCAAAAAAACCAAGCCCTTCGCCATCGAATGCGTCGTCCGGGGCTATCTCGCCGGCTCCGGCTGGAAGGAATATCAGAAAAGCGGAAGCGTCTGCGGCATTCCCCTTCCCAAGGGCCTCCAGGAATCCTCCGAGCTGCCCGAACCCATTTTCACTCCAAGCACCAAGGCTGAAACCGGCCACGACGAAAACATCTCTTTTGAGGAAGCCGCCAAGACCGTCGGGCTTGCCAGCGCCGAAAAACTGCGCGACTTTACGCTCCGTATTTACAAGCTGGCGCGTGACTATGCGCGCGAGCGTGGGATCATCATCGCCGACACCAAGTTTGAATTTGGGATCGCCGATGGGCAGATCTACTTGATCGACGAGGTCCTGACGCCCGATTCCTCGCGATTCTGGCCTGCTGACCAGTACAAGCCAGGCAAGGGGCAACCGAGTTTTGACAAGCAGTTCGTCCGCGATTACCTCGAAACGCTGGACTGGGACAAGAAGCCACCCGCCCCCGCCCTTCCGCCTGAAATCATCGCCAAGACCCGCGACAAGTACGTCGAGGCCTACGAGAAACTTACGGGCAAGAAATTATAATCATCCTCATCCGATTCCAAACTTCCTGAGGACGAAGGCATACCCGGCGTATCCCGCCGACATCACCGCGCAAGAGATCAGAAGCGACCAGACAAACGGCACGCCGCGCGACAGGAGAACGGGAAATATCAGGAAGAAGAGAAGCGACGGCACGACCAGCCAGAAGATGTCTGCCGACATGGTGACCAGCTTTGGAACATCTTTCGTGTCGATGTAGATCCAGATGAAAGTCATGATGGAAATCATCGGGAATGAAACCACCATCGCGCCGAAATGCGGGAAGCGCTCAGAGATTTTCGAAACCGCTGCCACCACGAGCGCGGTCGTCACAACCTTGACTAGAAAAAAGCCCACGGCCGGCATTGTACCCGAAGTTGGCTTTTTTCCAAGAATCTCCTTTAAACTTTACTTCGCGAAGAAACCGGCTGAACTTAGCAAGAATCCCGCCCGCCCATGCCACCCGTCAAAAATCTGGTGATTGTCGCCGTCGTGGTGGGTCTTGTTTACCTTCTTATCAAGATTTACTTCCACTCGCAGGAGTCCGCCGGCAGCAGCAATAACTCCCTGCCCCCGCTTCCGATACCGGCAAATCATTCCCGGTCGACCAATCAGTAACTTTGAAAATAAGTCGAAAGGAAATCAGTTGTTGAGATATGGATTTCCGACGATGGGGATGCCGCCGTAGAAAGCTTGGTTGAAGGTCGTGATGTCGCCGGGCAGGCTCAGGCTCATGTACTGGACATGCCCATCCAAAAATAGGGCGTTCACGCCACTGCCGTGGACCGGCTGAATGGGATAATTATAGGAGCTGAGATCTCCCGTCGTGGCGTCCCAATCATCCGGGTTGTAATTGGCGCCGTTGCCGTCTGCCATGATGATGTATTTGGCGGGAGTCTGATAGAGAACACGCGTGTCCACGCCGAGCAGGGCCGTGTTCGACCAAGGCCAGGCGTTGGCTTGCCATGAGATGGATCCGCGCAAATGGTTGTAGGAGTAACCCCATTGGTTGTGTGGGTCGGAAAGCTTCACGACCTGTCCAAGCGGACCGGTGATGCAATGCGCGACCGTCGTCGGGCATAAGAGCCTTGTGGAAACCCGGATCACCGGTCCGACGGGGTTTCTGGACCGAAGGTCGTTTTGACTCCCAAAGTAATTGCCGCCCTGGAGGTTGTCGACGAGCATGGATTCCCAGTTGTAGGAGTCGTCAAACCAGTTGCACGGAAGATAGCCGGCGTTTTGATCCGCGTACAGTTGGAAGGCCACACCAAACTGTTTCATGTTCGAAGCGCACTGCGCCGAGCGCGCTTTGTCGCGGGCGGTCTTGAGCGCCGGAGTCAGCATCGCCACAAGGATCGCGATGATCGCCGCGGCAACCAGCAGCTCAATGACCGTGAAGGCCGATTTTGAGGTCTGGAGGTGCCAGAACCCCCCTGTTGCTTCCCGGATTCCAGAATTTTTTGTACGCATACTAGTATGCATACAAAAGGATACATCACATCTGACAAAATGCAACTATTCCTGGACAATTAAAAATGCCTGTTTTTAGGCCTAAAACAGGCCAGAGACTGAAAAACTACTCCCCGGAAGATTCTTTGATCGGCCCTAGGACCCTCAGGTTGATGTCGGCAGTCAGGCTGCCCCCGGGATATTTTGCGGCGTTTTCGAACATGGTTTTGGCCTGGGCCTTCTTTCCCCATTTCCGGTAATGAATCCCAAACCGGTTCAGAATATAGGCATTGGTTGGGTCGAAAGTAACGGCATCCTGGTATTCCTTTTCGGCTTCATCAAATTTTCCCATCCGGTCGAGGATTTCGCCGCGCCGGACACGAAGCAGCTTGTTGAGTGGATTGAGCTCCAAAGCGCGCTCGGAGACACTCAGGAACTCCCGCTCGCAATCATGCTTCTTCAGGACCTCGAGCAGGGCCCGTTGATAAACAAAGCTGGCGTACCTCGCCCACGCTTCGGAACTCCGCGGGTCGGCTTTCAAGGCATCCTGGTAAGCTTTGCGCGTCGCCGGCCAGTCCATCTGTTTCTTGCAGCGCTCCGCTTCGCGTAAAAAACGATCGCCGTTAAACGTTGTCCAAACGACCACGCTCTGCGACAGGACCGCAGCCAGAAGGCCCGTTGCAACTGCACGCCTCAACACCTTTGCCCATGGACCCAGCTCCCGTGGGATTTCTCCTTCGTCACTGATGCTGTGACCAACCGCCATGAGAAGCGCAAACATCAGCGCATTGGCCTGGATGTGCATGTTGAAATCGACGATCGAATGCAAAAAGAGGGTTGTCAGCGAACCGGCGATACCGATGAACGCCGCCCGGCGCCATCCCTCCTCCGTCGAAAGAACAACGTGAGGATGATGAAAAGTATTGTGAAGCAAATCGAATTTTCGAATTCCACCAGCAAGCTTCGCCAGCGCGAGAGCAAGGAACACGGCAAAAAACAGCGCGCCTGCCACGCCGTACTCCACCAGAAGCTGAAGATAGTCGTTGTGGACATAGACAGCCCGGGCGGGGATGTTGCCGCGGACGCTCGCGTGCCACCAGTCAAACTGCATCGGCCCGAGGCCGAACCACGGCGCGTGTTTCCAGAGGGCCAGTGCGCTCTTCCACATTTCAATGCGCGACCATTCGCCGTGAACAATCGTGGAGTAGCGTTGAAATTCCAGCGAGTCGGACGATCGCAGATAATGGGCGAAAAAAAACGCTCCAAAGGTCCCGACGCAGAGAACCGCCAACAGAGCCGCCCCTTTGTGACGCCAGCCGAGCAAAAAAACCAGCGCGCACCCCGCGCTCAGCGAAAGCATTCCACCACGCGAAAAAGTGAAGAAGTGGGCCGCCAACATAAGCAGCAGCGCATAGGCAAGAAGAAGCCTTTGACCGATGGAAATTCTCGTGAAGAGGACAAAAGAAAGAAGCAGCGGGATGAAACACTCCAGGTAACCAGCCAGGTGATTGGGACAATAGTAGGTGCCCGAGACTCTTCCCGGATAGGTTGACGTCAGCCAGAGTACCGACTGCGATCCGCTGAACCGCTGGTAGAGCGCGTACGTGGCCACTCCACAGGCAACGAACGTCAACACCGTACCAAGCAACGGTGCGATCCAATGTTCGCTTCGCAGGCTCCGGACCGAGAAATAAACCCAAAATGCGGCGCTCGCCATCAACCACTCCTGCCGGGATTGGAATTCGTGGCTCGATGTAAGATAACGCGCCGTCAGATAAAGCCAGCAGGCCAGGAGCGCGATATCCAGCGGGTCGCGGACGACTGCCCTGGCGAATGCGAGGGACCTCAACAGAACCGCGAGGAACGCGGCGAGAATCAGCGCCTGCACCAGCGAGGCAAACAAGGTATGGACCGCACCGAAAAAAACAGGCGCCACGGCAAGCGCTGCGAGAAGAAATGCAAAGGCAACCCACGAAAGAACACGAGAGGCTGCCATATCATGGATCCAAATTAAAAGATGCTGCGAGGAATGGTGACAGAGTCACTTGGCAAAAGCGGAATGTCGTATTTGGGATCCGAATAAGCGAGTGAGCAATTCACCTTGATCAGCTGTCCTCGCCGGTCGATGCGGACATCCCTCGGATTGGCAAAGTCGGTGAAACCGCCCGCGGTCGTGATCGCCTTGAGAATGCTCATGTCCGAACTCCAAAGATAACGGCCGGAATTGCGGACCTCGCCACGGATGTAAAAGTAGCGGTCCTTAAGAGAACAGGTGATGTTGATCACCCGGAAAAATCCTCCGTCGATGTAGGCCTTCTTGACGTCGGCGGATAGTTCCTGCGGCGTTTTCCCAAGCGCCTTGATCTGATCGATGTACGGAAGGGAGATATCCCCGGTGTCCGCGATGGATTCAGCATAGACGTTGTCGAGCGTCGTACCGGTGCCGGTGATTCGGATTGAAATTTCATCGCCGGTGCGAACCCGGTTTTCCTCACCCTTCTCCATCTTGTCGACAGTGGGAGAAGATTCGGCGGTACTGCCGGTCAACGCACTGCAGGAGCAAAGGGCCAGGCAGGCAAGAAACATCAGCGCTCTAAGACCGTGAAGGGCAGCCTTCATACTGTTGGATAAAAAGCAGATTCTCCGGTTTAAGGAAAGGGTTTATTAATACGTCAGTAACTAGAACTGAAATCCTCCACGTCCTTGGAGGAGCCTTTCGACTTCGATACGTCGCGATAGTAGACGGAATTGTAACCGTAATAGTCGTCGCTGTGTGAAAGTTTTACGTTGTTGAACACGACGCCAAGGACGTTGACGCCGCCATTTTCCAAAGCGCTGAGCGTCAACTGGGGAACCGATTTTGGATAACGCCTGTACTGCACGACCAGGATCGCGGCGTCAACAGCCTGAGCGATGAGGATGGCATCGCTGATGCCAAGAATCGGCGGGCAGTCCATGAAGACGACATCGTAACGTTCCTTCAGATTCGTCGCGATCTCCTGAAAATGGTCTGAGGTAAAAACCCCGATCGTCTCAGGCGTCACGAGTCCGCTTGGCAGAAAATGCAAATCCGGGACCGATGTCGACTGGATCACCTCCTCCATTGGGAATCCTTTGATCACAACGTCCACGAGGCCGACGTTTCGGTCGACACCCAGGTAGTTATGCAGGGATGGACGCCGAATGTCACAGTCGACAACGATCACGCGCTTGCCGGCCTTGGCGAATGTGTAGGCGGTGTTCAGGAGCGTCAGAGACTTGCCCTCGCCGGTTCCACCACTGCAAAAGCAGATGCTTTGGATCTGGCTGCTCTTCTGAAAGGACTCAATATTTGCGCGAAGGACGCGGTAATACTCGGCAAACGGATTTGCATCAGCCATTTCGATCAAGGGACGCTTGATGGTGTCGGGGATGACCGCCAGCACCTGTTTCTGGAGTAATTGCTCGAGTTCGCTGGAGGTCTTGATGCTCGTGTCGAGATACTCGATGAAAAACGCCACGCCAACACCCAGCAGGAGCCCAACCACGACACCCACACTCAAGTTAAGCGGGATGTTCGGGAATTTCGGCCGAAGGGCAGGCTCAGCCGGATTGTAGATGCGAACCGGCCGCTTGGGAATCTGCATCTCAATTTCCTCCTGCTTCACACGTGCCGTCAGGTTCTTGAGAAGGTTTTCCTGGAACTCCAACTCCTCGTTCTTTTTCTGAAACGGAACGTACTCAGCACTCAGGGAGGCACGATCCTCCTCCTTCAGTTTATCGAGCTCCTTGGTCAGCTGTTCGACCAGCGCCTTGGCCTGTTGATAATCGAAGTCAAAACGCTTTCGAAATGCGGACACCGCGTCCGCCAGTTGCTGGCGGGTGACGTCAAAAAGCGACTGTGCCTGTTTGTAGTCGGGATGGTTCGGCGCAATGGTGCCGGCCTTCAACTCGGCAAGTTTGGACTCGGCCTGGTCATACTGGCGGATGAGCGCGATGACGCGGCCATCGTCGGTGATCGAGCTAGCCAGTTTCCGAAATTCATCGACCGTGAGACTTTCCATCATCTCTTTACGCTTTTGCTTGGAAATCATTTCAAAATTGGCGGTGGCCAGCTGCGTTTCCTTGCCCTGAATCGCGTGGGCCATCAGCCGCGATTCGCCCTCGGACGGGCGAAGACCTCCGAGTTCGTTGATCTTGTACTTCTGTCGCAACTCCTCGACTTCGGTGCGCAGCTTTTCAACCAACGCCTCCTGCTCATCGCGCTCCGTGCGCGCCTGGCGGATGCCCTGCATCACTTCGTTCTCCTTCTCGGCCAACCGCCGCTTTTCATAAACATCCGCGATCGTGTTGGCCAGGAGGGATGCCTCTTCCTTGTCCTCGCTCACGATGGAAACTTCGATCAACGTCGTGTTCGGCAGCTGCGAAACGTCGAGCTTCTTCTTGAGAAGCATGTAGGTGAGTTCCTTATTGAGTCCCGGATATTTTTTCTTCCACCGTTCGACCAGATCGAGCCTGTCGATCACGGGGTTGAGAATGTCCTTCGACGAAAGAATCTGAAACTGGGTGCGATAAAAAACAGGATCGTAGCCCTGCGCATAGTCGCGCCCAAACAGTTGAATCGTCGGCTGGTCCGGCGTCACATCCATCATCGCCGAGGATTCGTACTTCGGTGTCATGGTGAATGTCACAAATGCCGTCGTCGCAACCACGAGCAAAAAGATGATGATGATGACGCCAAGGTGCGACTTGACCACGCGCCAGTAATCGTAAAAGTGAAGTTTTCCTTCGTTGTCTGAGTGTGCCATAAAATCAATAAGTGTATCTCATCCCGACCGAGGTCAGGCTCCGGTTATAGCTGCTTCCAACAAAATCCGAGTCGAGCGTCGTGTAGCTGTATCCCAGTTCGCCCATCCATTGGGGGGTGAACATATAGGACAATGATACACGATACACCAAAGTCGTCTCATTCGCATCTGATGTGGTTCCGGACACGCCCTGGCTGCCCGGATAGGTGTTGAGGATGTAATCCGCGCCCGCCGACGCGGTCAAATCATAGGTCAGTCGGGCCTTTACCGTCCCATAAGCGTGCTGGGTTTGTGAATAGTTGAAACTGGACTGATTCGTATCCTGGAGGGAGGTGTTGTAGCCCACCGTCAGCACGCTGGTCGGCAGAAAGTTCCAGCTGGTTTCGAGCGAGGCAAAGGGACCGATATAAGCTGGGGCATCCTGGGCTTTGCGGTATTCGGCGCCCCCCTGAAGTTTAACCGTCCACTCGGGGCTCATCGTTTGGATGAGACCAGCGTAGAGGACGTGGCTGATGGAATCACGCGGGGCCTCTTTGAAATCGGTGTCGATAAACTCATAATTCAACGAAGTCGTCGTGACCGGCGAAACGGCGAAGTTGATCCCGGTGCTACCGGTATAACTGGTGCGGTCGAGAAAGAATGCAAATAACTGATCCTTGTAATTCCAGTAGTCATGGTCAAATCCGACATTCCAGTAAAGCCGGCGCGTGATGTAGTAGGAAGCCCCCGTATGAAAGGAATTTTGAATGTAGGTTCCCTCGCGCCGGAAGAACGCTGTGTCGGTCGACAGCTCGGGTTCCTGCGAGTAGCGAAAATTTTCCGTCACGTCGATTGACAACCGCGTGTTGAACTCGTGATTAAGCGTGAAGTCGAAATAGTGGGCAATGTCGAATGGATCGCCGGCCCGGTTTTCATAGTAGGTAGTGCTGTTGCGGTAACGCGCGCCAATGAAACTGCGTGAATCGGAAATATTGAGCGCGATCTCCGGCTCGGCAACCGTCTTGAACGAAGCAATTTTGTCGAATTGCGACGTAAAGATGTTGCTGTCGTACTCCTCACGCATGTAGAGGGAAACGACAAACGGGCGTCGCTTGTAGCCGGGCGCATCAAAGCTCACCGGTGTCGCCCCGCCCCCGGAAGGCGCCGCCACATCCGTGGCCGTTGCCTCCTCCTCGGCTTGGGAAGGAAGCGCGAGCACGGCCGCACAAAGGTAGATGATCGTTCGACGAATCAAGTGCGCTCCTTTAAACTTCTCCGAAGTCTCATCGCCCAATAGGCGTGACATGAATCTCGCAGGTACCCCCCGACGAAAGATTCTGAAGGAAGGCTCGGACCTCGAACTCGGTCAGCAGAAATTCATGGGTGAGCTTCTCCAAGCGGACCACCAGTCCGGCAACCTTGCCGAAGTCGAACGATTCGGCCTTCCCAAGCCGCAATCCATCCGCCAGAAATGAAAGGACCTCTCCGCACTTCAAAAATTCCTGCCCGCCTCCGGAATGCCGGCCCAGAGCGCGGCCCTGGAAGCTGGTGTGCTCGGATCGACCTTGCTGAATCGGTGCGAGAACGGAATTTCCCAGCGCCAGCTGCCGATCCGAATCATTCAGCGCGATCGGCTCGTCACTCTCCACAACGCTTTGAATCTCACAGCCCTCGTTGATGTCGACATCGAGGTTCCCCCAACGGCTCTCGACCATGAAGCTCGATCCGGCCGGAAGCGGCTTGACCAGCGTATAGACTTTTCCGTAACTGATCTGGATCGCGACGGCGATTGGCCCAGTGGATAATTTCTTGATCCGAACCAGCGAGTTTTCAGCAATCTGTTGCGCGCATCCTGATGCGTAGGCCAGGCTCGCCTCGCCTTGTGCCTGAGTGCGGATCTCCATGCCCTCGACAATCGGGTCGTATGCGTTCAGCGGTTTCCATTGATCGTGCTCCTCGCGCCGGAATTCCACAGTCCCCTTCGACATGAGGACCATCCGACTGACTTCAACCGGGGTGTCACTCGACAGCCGCGGCGGCGCCGGATTGAGCGAGTCGGCCAGTCCCTGTCCTGAATCCACGAACAATCCTTCCGTTGCCAGGGCGTGATAGTAGGACTGAGCCTGGTCGGCCGGCCCCTCGAGATGCAGCCCCATGTATTTGGCCATAACCACGTAAAAGTCCTCCCGCGTGGCGTAAGAATCGATCCGCCATCCGTTCAAAGGAGTCCAGCCTCGCTCACTCAGCGCGGAAACCGCCGATGCAAAGGTGATTGGAGCTTTCATCGATTCGGCCAGGCCCGAGATGAAGCAAATCTTCTTGGCCAGCTCACCCTGGGACATCGGCTCAACCGTCGCGTTTTCGGCGCGAAGGTTGCCTGCAAAAACCATCAAAAAAGCCCCCAAAACCAAGGGCAAGCGGAGAAAACGGTGCATGGAGTCCAGCGTACGACCTAAAGGCCCTCAGGTCAAGGGAAGCGGCGGTTACAAAACGTTGTCAATCAGGCCTATCGGCGGGTTATTCGGCCTTTTCGGGCTCTTGGGGCAATCGTGCCGGGTCGGTTAAAACCACAAAATCAGGCCCCATCGGGAAGCCTCCTTTGAGGGGGAAATTGGTGGGGGCCGCCCGGTAGACAAGGACCGGCATCCATTCCTTGAGTTCCCCGTTGACCATGGTTTCGATCAGATCCCGGTGCGAGCTGATCGGAGTCAGAAAAAGCGCTGAAAACTCCTTCTCCTGGTCGTGGATTTTCAGGAACTCATCGACCTTGAAGGTCAGGCCCATGGCCGGCCGGCGCCCGTACCACGCAACTGCCCATGGCATATCCGTCATCATCCATTCCCTCATCTTTCCCTCGCTTCCGCCAATCGACACCGGTTCGGCTTTCAGGAATTGCGCAGCTCGTGCGATCAATGGCGGGTAGTAGGGCGGATACCGGAATGGCGCAAGCCGGGGGCCGAGCATTGCATAGAGGAATCCGGAGGAATTCAGCACGACAAAAACAAGAATCGCGGTGGTTTTAAGGAAACCGGAGCGAACCTCCCCGCGATCGAGGAGCACCATAAAAAACACCGCCCCGAAGATAAAAAAGAACGGCGCCAGCAGCGAAAAAAGGTTTTGGGTGGAAACACCCTGGATCGCCGGAGACCAGATCACCGGGAGCAAGACCGTGAAGGCCAGAAGCGTTTCGATGACGAACCACTTGAATCTCTGCAAGTCCTCCCGGCGAAAGTGATAGAAACACGCCGCGGCGAAAAAACAGACCATCCAATTTCCGCCGACCAGCTTGAGATCCGTCTCCCACATTTGCCTGGCGTAGAACATCCACTTCTTTCCGAGACTTTTGATCGTCCAGACATCCAGATCGCCCTGGTAGGAATTCATGAGCGTGGGTCCGGGGAAGAGATCCGTCCCAGCGAGAAAAGCGTAGCCGGCAAGTCCGAGTGGCGTGCCCGTCAAAGAAATATTTCTAAGGATCCAGGGCGTCACCATCAGGGCCGTGACTCCCAGCACGATCAGTCCGTCGCGAACGCCGCGCCGCCCGCCATGGACGAACACCAGAAGCAGAACAGGAACGAGCCACAATATGAAAGTGTAACGCGTCAGGAATCCGGCGCCCAGCACCAGCCCGAGTCCCACCGAACTCAGCCAGGCGATGGCGCCGTTTCCCGATGAACGGACGCGCACGTATGCAAGCCAGCCAAGTATGGTCGAAAACACGAAGAGCAGGCTCCAGCAGGTCCCCGAGATCGCCCATTGCCAGAAATAATCGTTGAACGCGGCCAAGGCCACCACCAGCGACGCCACCTTCGAATCAATCATGTACGAGGTCCAGAAAAAGAGGAGAAACAGTCCGATGCAAAAAAGAATACTGTCCAGCACCGCAATCGCCCAGTCGCCATCGTACATCTCGAACTCACTTTTCATCAGCGGAATTTCATATTTGGGCTCCCACATCTTCAGCCAGTACGCCGTCAAATACGGATAAACGGGCGGATTGATGACATCGGGATGCGCTTCGAAGTTCACCTTTTGGTCGGGATTATTCTTGCGAAAGAGCCAGACGCTTAATGGACGGATATTGTCCGTCACATATCCCTTTCCATCGGCAATGTTCCGGGCAAGCTGGGCATTGTCCATCGCTTCAGCGCTGTTCATCCCCTTGAACTGGACAAACAAATACAAAAAGCCCAGACAGATCGCCCCCAAAATAAAAATGGCAAGCCGCAGGATGCCGGTCTTCGCATCGTCACCAAGAATGATTCTGGATAGGGACATATTTTGTTTTCTGCGTCTTACTCCACTGTTTCTACGCCTTACCCTTCCCCCGGACTTCCTTCAACCCATACTTTTTGATCTTTCGATGCAGAGTTCTGCGGCTGATCCCCAGATGCGCTGCCGCCTGGCTCACATTACCTCCACAGATCTCGAGGGAACGAGACATCAGCACCTTCTCCGTCTGCTCAAGATTCATGCCGGTCGGCAAGGCCTGCGCCCCCCGGCTCACCGCCACCTCACGCACAGTCGGCGGCAAATTCTGAAGCGTCACGCGGCCGTCCTTGGACCAGATCACCGCATGCTCGATCGCCGAACGCAGCTCGCGCACGTTGCCCGGCCAGTCATAGGCCATCAGGACAGCCTGTGCGTCGCCGGCGACGTCCTCGACCTGTTTTTTGTTTTCGAGACTGAACTCCTTGAGAAATTCGCGAACCATCAGGGGGATATCCTCGCGCCGGTCTCGAAGCGGGGGCAGTTTGATTTCCACCACTTTCAACCGGTAGTACAAATCCTCCCGGAATTTCCCCTGTTCGACCTGCCGCCCCAGATCGCGGTTGGTCGCAGCAATCACACGGACGTCGACCTGGATGGTCTTGGATCCCCCCACCCGCTCAAACGAGCGCTCGCCCAGAACACGAAGTATCTTTACTTGCACTGATGCATCGATTTCACCAATCTCATCGAGAAACAGGGTCCCGCCATCCGCCGCCTCGAACCGGCCGGTTCGCCGGTCAACGGCGCCTGTGAAGGCGCCCTTTTCATGGCCGAAAAGCTCGCTCTCAAGAAGCGACGGCGTCAACGCGGCGCAATGAACTGCGATGAACGGCGCATTTTTTCGGGGGCTTAGATGGTGAATCGCCTGCGCGACCAGTTCCTTGCCGGTGCCGCTCTCCCCTTCGATCAACACGGTCGCGCGGGTCGGCGCCACCTGCTCGATTGTTTCGAACACCTGCTTCATCGAAGGGGACTCTCCGACGATGTTTTCAAAACCCACGCGCTCGCCCAACCGGCGCTTGAGTGTTTTATTCTCCGCCTCCATGCTCCGGCTGCGGAGCGCCCGCTTGATCAGGAGGTCAAGGCGGTCCAGGTCGATGGGCTTGGTCAGATAGTCGTATGCTCCCCTTTTCATCGCCTCGACGGCCGTCTCCACCGAACCATATGCCGTCATCATCAGGCAAATGGGCGGATTAGGCAGCGACAGGGCGCGTTGGATGATTTTCATCCCATCATCGCCCGGCAGTCGCAGGTCGGTGATGAGAATGTCGAAGCTTTGCGATTCGAGAAGTTGGTAGGCGGAAGCCGCATCTTCAGCAATGTACACGTCGTACTGTGATTCGAGCGCCTTGCGGAGACCCTCGCGGGAATGCTTTTCGTCATCAACAACAAGGATGGAAACCAGCTGGCTCATGTTTCCTTCAACGGTCAGGCTGAACCTCCAGCAAACGGGTTCGTTTTTCAGAGCTGGGAAACGAAATGCGAAATGTGGTCCCCTTCCCCTTTTTGCTCGAGACATCCACCCAGCCACCATGCTCGCGCACAACGCGTTCAACAATCAGCAGTCCAAGGCCAGTGCCGGTCTCCTTCGTCGTATAAAATGGCTCAAAGATTTTTTTGATTCGCTGCGAATCGATCCCTTCACCCGTGTCGGTGATCGTCACGACGAGATGATCGCCGAGGTCATCGGTTTTCACGGTTAATTTTCCGCCACTTGACATCGCCTGGAGGCCATTTTTGATCAGGTTGAAAAAAGCCTGTTTTACCTGATCCACATCGAGCATCGCATCCGGCAAGGCATTCGCGAACTCGGTCTTGATCTTGACCCCGCGATTTTCGATTTCGGCTGCCATGAACTGCAGCACCTCCTTGAGGAGCTGGTTGAGCGAGATGCGCTTGAGCTGGAGCGGCACCGGACGGACGGCGCCGAGAAACTGGCTGATGATGTAATCAAGCCGCACCACTTCCTCCTTCGCGACCTTGACGGACTTGCCGAGTTTTTTCTGGGTCGAAGCGGGCAGGTCGCGCAGGTCGCGTTCCATCAGTTGAAGGTGGATATGGAGCGAATTAAGCGGGTTGCCGATTTCGTGCGCGACACCAGCCGCGAGCTGCGTGATGGCGCCGACCCGCTCCGATTCAAGAACTCGGGCCGCCTGTTCGCGCTTTTCGGTGATGTCTCTGAGGATGACAATGGCTTCACGGGTTTCTTTCCCCTCCAGCGCGATCGGTGAAATGTAGACGTCCAGAAAGCGGCGCCGCGGGTAAAGCACTTCGATCTCCCTTCGGATAATTCTTGCGGCCCCTTCGGCCACACGTCCATTGAGCGCCGGGCCCATGACAGCCTGCCAGTCCGCGTCGTCGAGATATTCGCCGATGGAGGGCAAACCGTTGACCGGGACGCGGATGCCGATCAACTCCGTGGCCGCGCGGTTGAAATAGATCACATGGCCGCGGGCATCGACCACCAACACTCCCTCCTCCAATGCATCGAAGACCGTTTCAAGAAAGCCCTTGTCGCGCGCGAGTTTTTCAACAATACCTCGGAGCGATTTTTCGTCGAGCTTGTCGATCCGGCCGAGGATCTTCTCAAGAAATGCCGGCTTCATAGCCACTTGCGCTTTCGGAAGGACAGAAAGGTGCCTTGGGTGAAGGCAAAAACCTTGATCATAGTGAGCCAATTTGTCGCAGGGAAAAAGGCTGTTTGCAAGGAGGATTATCATTGGTTTTCGCCTTGATATCCTCCAGACGACAGACCCGAGAGCCTGCTAGACCCTCGGGCCAAGACCCTGTATCTTTTCCGACCATGTCCAACGCAACACAGATCGTCGAGCAACTCGGCAAATGGGCGGTCAAGGCCGCCCACGAGCTCGCGGTCTGCCCGACAGAAACCAAGAACAAGGCGCTGCGCGCAATGGCTGACGCGTTGGAAAAACGCATTTCCGAAATCATCGCCTCCAACGACCGTGACATGGTCGCGGGCAAGGAAGGCGGCCTCTCCGAGGCGATGCTCGATCGGCTCAAGCTGAACGAAAAACGCGTCTCTGCGATGGCTCGCGGTCTGCGCGAGGTCGCAACGCTCGCCGATCCGGTCGGCGAGATGATCAAGGAGTGGACACGCCCCAATGGATTGCGCATTCGCAAAGTCCGCGTTCCGCTGGGCGTCGTGGGCATCATTTTCGAATCGCGGCCAAACGTCACCGCGGATGCGGCAAGCCTTTGTCTGAAGGCAGGCAACGCCTGTATTTTGCGCGGCGGATCGGAGGCGATTCATTCCAACATCGCGATTTCAAAAATTTTGAATGAAACAGCCGCACAGAATGGGATCCCGGAGAATGCGGTTCAAATGGTGGAAGTCACCGATCGCGAAGTCGTCAAGGCGATGGCGCGCGCCGACCAATACCTGGCCTGCATCATTCCCAGGGGCGGTTATGGATTGATCCGCGCGATTCAGGACGGCGCAACGGTACCCGTGGTCAAGCACCTGGAGGGCATCTGCCATGTCTACGTCGACAAGGACGCGGACCTGGCCATGGCCCACAAAGTCACGATTAACGCCAAGTGCCAGCGTCCCGGTGTTTGTAATGCCATCGAAACGCTCCTGGTTCACCGGAGCGTGGCTGAAAAATTCCTCAATCCCCTCCTGAAGGATTTGATTGAAAAGAAGGTGCAGGTTCATGGCGATGACACTGTCCGCAAGCTCGGCGGTAGCGCCATCGTTCCCGTCACCGACAAGGATTTCAAAACCGAATGGCTCGACCTGATCATGTCGATCCGTGTTGTCGATTCGCTTGAACAGGCAATCGATCACATCAACTCGTTCGGATCACACCACTCCGACTCGATCATCACGCGCGACGCGAAAAGCGCGACCGCGTTCCTGAATGAAGTCGATTCCGCGACGGTTTATCACAATGCCTCGACGCGGTTCACCGATGGCGGAGAGTTCGGCCTGGGAGCGGAAATCGGAATCAGCACCGACCGCCTTCACGCGCGAGGGCCCATGGCCCTTGAGGAGCTGACGACCTACAAATACCAGATCTTCGGCGACGGACAGATCCGCGAATAAATTGTGAAAGCCGAGACCCTCGATTCCGCAGGCGAAAGAGCCGCGAAGATTCGCGCGCAGATCCCAGCGCATGGATTGTTCGCGGACAAAGAATGGCGCATTGCGCCCGAACCTTTCACCATCGATGCGAAGCTTCACGAAGAGTTCGAAAAGCTGGGGCCGCGGCTCCGAAAATTTTACGCGGCCGCCAACCGTCTTTATCAGCTGAGTTTCGGAGGTAAACAACCGGGCTGGATCGCGGAACGGCTTGACGCCGGCAAACCTCCGGAATTGACCAGGATCGCCCGCGATCCACGGATCGAAAATGAGATTCCCCGCGTCATCCGACCCGACATCCTGTTGACGGAAGACGGCTGGAAGATCACCGAGCTCGATTCGGTCCCCGGCGGCATCGGCCTGACCGCATGGTTGCAGAAAGCCTATGAGCAACCGTTAACGGTCGCCAAGCATTTTGGCGCAGCTTTCACCACACCCGATGGTGCTACGGCCATCGTGGTCTCAGAAGAGGCGAAGACCTACCGGCCTGAGATGGAGTGGCTCGCAAGTCAACTGGGCCCATCATGGCAGGTCTGCGCCCCCGAAAGCCTCGAGATTCGGAATGCCGGGGTTTTCCTCAACGGCAGGCGAATCGGTCTTGTCTACCGTTTCTTTGAGCTCTTCGACCTTTCCAATATCCGCAACGCGAACCGTCTTTTTGCATCCAAGGTCACCGTGACGGCTCCGCCCAAACCGGTCCTCGAGGAAAAAATGCTTCTGGCTCTGTTTTGGAACGAAACCCTGGAAAATTTCTGGAAGGCCGAACTCGGTGAGGAAGATTTTGGCGCGCTTCGCAAAGTCATTCCTCAAACGTGGATCGTTGAACCGGGAGCCCGCGACTGGAACGGCCTCAAGATCGCGTCACAAAAAAAACGCCAGTTCGTCCTCAAGCTTTCCGGCTTCTCGGAATTGGCCTGGGGCGGGCGGAGCCTGCGAATCGGCCACGACCTCTCGACTGAAAAATGGTCCGAGGCAATTGACCACGCGCTGGCATCCCTGCCTCGGTCCCCATACATACTGCAGCCGTTCGAGAAAGGCCGCCGCGTCCATATCAATTGGTTTGATTTTGAAAAGAACGAGCTCATTCCGATGGACGGCCGTGTCCGCCTTTGCCCATTCTACTTCACTACTGACGCGCGGAACGACCGCGATGCAGCAACTCTCTCGGGAATCCTTGCGACGATTTGCCCTCCCGACAAAAAGATCATTCACGGCATGCGCGATGCGGTGATGACTCTTGCAGTTCCGGCAAGTGGCTAAGAGGTTTCCCGCATCTTCCCCGGATCAACGCCGATCGACCGGCACCATTTTTCATATTCGATGGGCGCAATCTCGGAGGGTTTGATCTCGCTGCGGCCGCCCCAGAAGATGTTGGTGTAAGAGATGGGAATGCCGATGGCTTTCAAATGTTCGTCAATGGCCACCTTGTGCTTGTGGACCATTTCCTTTTCCGTGCCGTGGGCGACGCCCATCACGTTGACGTTCTTGAAATCGGGCCCGCCTTCGCGCCAATAGGCGTGGGTCATGATGTGATGGCGGCCGACTTCGCGGCCGGCCTCGAGTTCACGGCCAAAGGGTACAGCCCAGTGGAAAAGCGCGTTGAACTTGGTCACCCGCTCGCCGCTCTTGGACGGTTTGACGTGTTCGAGAAACGTGGAAAAACGGCCGATCACTTTCTTGCGGTTCAACCCTTCGGCCACCTCGAAAAACTTCTCGAGCGTGACACCGGCCTCCTCGGCGCGCGCCTCCCAGAGGTTTTCACGGAATTCCTCGGACTCGAACTCTCGTTTGAGCGGGACCAGCACCCGCCATTCGAGCGGCGAAAGCCGGACAAACTCCACCTTCTGCGGCTCGGCGGGAACGTCGGCTTTGGAACCGGGCTCAAGCGACTTGCGACGAACGTGACCGACACCGAGCGCAAAGATCGACTTGGCCGGCATCAACCGAAACGCGAGCGCCCCCGTCTTTTCCATCAGGAGGCGGCAATGCATTTCCATTGAAAAGCCGTCCGGTACCTTGAGCGTTGTCCAAAGCCGGTATTGGGAGCCGGCTGTTTCCGAGTCCGTGGAACGGACCACCACGTGGCCTGAGAAAGGATCGCGTTGAAACATGAAATCGAAGATCTCGTCGACCTTTTCGTTCGGCACCTGCCAGGCGACGAGCGCGCCTGGCGCCAAGTTGGTCGACATCAGGGTTTGCCGGACACGGCGGATGGTGCCGGCGCGAAGCATGGCCCGAATGCGAGAGATTACCGTCTCTGAATCGACGCCTGACCGGCGGACGATTTCACCGACTGGATCACGCAGAAACCCCTGCAACCGGTCTTCGGAAACGGCGAGAATCCGGGCATTCACCGGGTCGGTGTGCTCGATCGGAATGTTCATTTGCGTGCTGGTCACGATTGGAATGAGCTTTTCATTTTGCCAACCCGCCTGTCAATGCCTTCCCCACCAATTCCTTTGTTCTTTAATTCGATTCACGAATCAGGTAGATGAAAAATACTTATGCGAAATCTTATCGCGTTCCTGCTGTTGGCCGTCACGTTCTCCGGCTGCTTCGGAGAGCCCAAGTCCGAACCCTCCGAAAAAGAACCCCCCAAAAGCATGGCTGAAAAACGGGGAATGGACCCAGTGAGCACGCCCATTTACGCTGGAGAAGACGCCAAGGCAAAGATTGACAAAGCGGTGTTGGGAAACGCGATCCATGCATTCCAGGAGCAGGAAAGCCGCAACCCCTCCTCGTTGCAGGAGTTGGTTGAAAAAAAATACATTGCCGCCCTGCCCAAGGCTCCCGTTGGCTATCAATTCAGCTACGACCCGCAGTCGGGGGCCTTCGACATGGTGCTGAAAAAGGATTGAGTCCATGAAACGCATGACCGAGCACGAAGGCCAGTTTCCAGCCAAACTCGAAGAACTGGTCAAGAGCGGCATGCGCGACAGACTGCCTTCGCCCCCGGCTGGAATGAAGTACGCTTACGACCCCAAGACGGGGAAAGTGGATTTCGTTTCGAAGTAAATCAGTGACTGACGGGCTCGTCTTTCTTCTGGAGAAAGACCAGCTTATCATCCGCCGCATTGACAATGATCGGCTGGGAAGGCAACAGCTTGCCGCGCAGAATTTCCTCCGCCAATTCGTCCTCGAGGTATTTCTCAACGGCCCGGCGCAGCGGCCTGGCACCGTATTCCTCGTCCCAGCCCTTTTCGACAAGCAGCTTCTTGGCGGCATCGGTGAGTTGCAGCTCGAACCCGCGGCTCTTGAGCCGGGTGGCAACCTTTTGGACCTCAAGCTCGACGATCCTGGTCATGTGATCCTTTGTGAGCTGGTGGAAAACGATCAAGTCGTCGAGACGGTTCATAAACTCGGGTTTCAAGATCCGTTTGGTCTCAAGAAGAATCTTTTCCTTCATCTTGTCGTAGCCGGCGTCATTGGAAACCGCACCGAATCCGAGGCTCGTCTGCTTGCGGATGAGGTCGGCGCCGATGTTGGAAGTCATGATGATGATCGTGTTCCGGAAATCGATCTTGCGTCCAAGACTGTCCGTGATCTGGCCCTCCTCCAAAATCTGCAGGAGCATGTTCAATACATCGGGATGGGCCTTTTCCACCTCGTCGAACAAAACCACGCAGTAGGGACGGCGGCGAACCTGTTCGGTGAGCTGGCCCCCCTCGTCGTAGCCGACATAACCGGGAGGCGAGCCGACCAACCGTGAGACGGTGAACTTCTCCATGTATTCAGACATGTCGATCTGGATGAGCGCATCCTTGTCGCCGAACATGAACTCGGCAAGCGTCTTGGCCAGCAGGGTCTTGCCGACACCCGTCGGACCGAGGAACACGAACGAACCGATCGGCCGCGTGTGATCCTTGAGGTCGGCGCGCGAGCGGCGCAGGGCCCGGCTGATGGCGCTGCAAGCCTCGTCCTGGCCGACAACGGTATTTTTCAGCTCGTCCTCCATCTTCAAAAGCTTCTCGGCGTCCTTCTGCTCCATCCGGTTGAGCGGGATGCCGGTCCATTTGGAAACGATATGCATGATGTCCTCCTCGGACACCGTCACGATCTTCTCCTCGCGTTTCGCGCGCCACTCGGCCATCAAGAGGTCGATCTTCTCCTTGGCGTGCTTCTCCTTGTCGCGCAGATGCGCGGCGGTTTCAAAATCCTGGTTGCGGATCGCCGCCTCCTTGTCGTTCTTCAGGCGCTCGATGTCCTTCTCCAACTCCTTCACATCAGGAGGGTGGACCATCGACATGATTCGCGCGCGCGAACCAGCCTCATCCATCAGGTCGATCGCCTTATCGGGCAGGTAGCGGCCACTGAGATAGCGGTCTGAAAGCTTCGCAGCTCCCATCAGGGCCTCATCGGTGTAGCGCACCTTGTGATGCTCCTCGTATTTCGAACGCAAGCCCTTCAAAATCTCAACGGTCTCGGCGACCGACGGCGCCTCCACCTTGATCGTCTGGAAGCGGCGCTCGAGCGCGGCATCCTTTTCGATGTATTTTCGGTACTCGTTCATCGTGGTCGCGCCGACACACTGCATCTCTCCGCGTGAAAGAGCCGGCTTGATGATGTTCGAGGCGTCCATCGCGCCCTCCGCCGAGCCCGCACCGACGAGGGTGTGCAACTCATCAATGAATAAAATGACGCTCTTGGAGCGGCGGATCTCATCCATCACCGCCTTGATGCGCTCTTCAAACTGACCACGGTATTTCGTGCCGGCAACCATGAGCGCCAGGTCGAGAGTGATGACGCGTTTGTTGCGCAAAATTTCCGGAACATTGCCGGCGATCACTTCCTGGGCCAGACCTTCGACGATCGCCGTCTTGCCGACGCCCGCCTCACCGATCAACACGGGATTGTTTTTCGTGCGACGGCAAAGCACCTGAATGACACGCTCAATCTCATCCTTGCGCCCGATCACGGGATCCAGTTTCCCCTCT
>Ga0207134_1006_pt1 | contig 70879 bp, 74 predicted proteins | sample Alteio_BWMinHeat_12_FD_153527 | JGI IMG/M metagenome (GOLD analysis project Ga0207134, IMG submission 153527) | Enriched cells from forest soil in Barre Woods Harvard Forest LTER site, Petersham, Massachusetts, United States -... | ecosystem: Environmental > Terrestrial > Soil > Temperate forest >... | reverse complement strand
ATTCTATCGATTTATCAAAATGTTTGCCGCTCAACAATCTTTCTAAGATTTGCGTATTTTTTTGCAAACTTCCCGTCACTACAATAACAATTTTTTTAAAACCTTTTGTTTTTGCATAATGAATAATATTTTTTAATCCTTCATCGTTAAAAAAGGCTTTATTTCGATCGCTAATTAAAATATAAAATGGCCTATCCAATTCTTCCTGTGGATTAATAGGAGCTAAAGTAAATTTACCAAATAGGTCATCATTACTTTGAGAGAGTGCATCATTTCGTGTTGTTGTCATTTTTATTTCCTTCGTTTTACATTTTTTATGAATGAGAAAAATACGTTAGTTAAAAACTCTTTTCTATACCGTATACATACGAGGTCTCTCACTTTTTACTGTATAGATTGTTTTTTATTGCTTAGAAATACTAAACAGCCACATAAGTAACTTTTCATTAATGATTCTCTATAGTACAATATTGTACCAGTAGTATATTGTTTATACAATATTTATGGGGAGCCCATGGATGTGCATATTTTGATCAACTAGCAATAATAAGAGGCCTCATGACACGCAACGACTTTAAAAAAAATCATCCATTACTTCTGCTTAAGATAGAAGACTACTTAACGCTTCCTCACCATGTTTATCTTAAAACTAAAAAAGGGTTATACCTTGAATGCAATGACACCCAAGCGAGAAGTTTTGGATATGACTGTGGAAAGGATATTATTGGACAAACGGATTATGATTTTTTTCATCAACGAGACGCGAATATTTTGAAAACAAATGATACTGAGGTCATTGAAAGTGATACTTCAAAAACCTATATCGAACAAGTTACCTTTTTGAACCGGGAAAAGACAGCAATGCTAAGTCTTAAAATCCCTTTTCGAAATAAAGCGGCAAAAGTTATTGGCATTCTTGGAATTTCATTGCCGATTGCTGAAGAATCGATACAGTTAAATTCAGCTATCCCCCTACTAAGCTCGACTCTTGATATGATAAAATACAACAATAAAATCATATCCAAACGCGAAAGAGAATGTCTAGAATGCTTGGTTAAAGGGATGACAGCAAAAGAAATAGCTAAAGAATTAAAGCTCTCTCCCAGAACCATTGAATTTTATATTAATAATTTGAAACGAAAATTCAATTGCGTCAAACGGGTTGAACTAATTGTTAAGGCATTACAGATTTTAAAATAAAATTATTCTATTTTACTTAGCAGTATTTCTACTTAGTAATCCTACCGTATTTCATTTTAACTCCTTTCAAGCGCATCCTATTACCTTAATTAATAATTAAGGAGAAAATAATGTTAGAAAATATCCCTACTCAAAGACATTCAAACGAAAATGTTGAAGACCTAGCATCCCAAATCAATGTTCTTATAAATGAAAAGCGAATGCTAATCAAATTATATCAAGAATCTGAACTTAAAAACCATATTCTGAAGGAGGTTATCGAGGGAAAGTTGTAACACTATCCTCTCGAAAGGATCTCGTTAGAAAAGTGATTAATAAATTCAAGATAAGCATACGAAAAGCTTGTAAGTTGTTTAGCTTAAGTCGTACTGCTTTTTATTATGTCAATAAAACGCGAGAGGATAGTGAGCTACAAGAACGAATAATAGCATTATCGAAAGAGTACCCGCTCTGTGGATACTGGAAAATGTATTATAAATTAAGGGATGAAGGCTATATGGTAAATCATAAAAAAGTTTATAGAATCTATAAGAAACTCAACTTAACCATTAAAGACAAGAAACGGGTTTGTAATAACGGAATGGAGATTTAAGTATGAAAAGCAAAGGAAGTGTGATTGCATTAATTTTGTTATCCGGATTATTGATATACATTAATTTAATTTTAAAAAAACATAACAAAATTCACATACAAACTCAGAATATCGGAAAATATAGCACACCCTATTTATTAGCTCCCATAAACAGTAATAAATTATTTTTATACATTATTTAAAAGGGGATTAAATATGCCTGGACCCACATCTTTATTTTCCGCAGCCGCAGCTGCTCCCAATTCAGCAGAATCAAAGGAGCCTGATTTAGAAGTTTTAGAGGCTGATATTAAAAAAAAACAGGAAAGCTATTCAGTAAATCTTGCTGAAGAATTGGTAGATATACTTAAACCTAAACTCAAGAGCAAAGATCCTCAAGTTCTTCACGCTTATGGTCATGCTGCCAGAATCGTAGCAGATACTAATCCACGTCATAATGAGATCTACTGTCATATTTTAACTATTTATCTTCATAGATTTTCTGAGAATGATGATCGATATTATGATCTGTTAATTAATAACTTCCCAACACTTCTAGATATAGAAAGCTTATCCAATCATGATTTTTTATTTATTAGATTTATAAGTTTTATTATAAAATCTAACTTAGCTGACAATAATGAGGTAATATTTAACATAGTCCGTAATCGTATCAATGCTTATCAAACCTTTCGTGAACAACATAATCAAAATGGTTTAATTCAATTAGCAGATCTTACCCATGATCTTCAAATAATTATGAGCGAATTTAAACGGTTATTACCATCAAGAATGCAACCAGAAGAAAAAACCGGTGAGATGGCTAAAATTTTTGAACGTTTTGAACTATTAGCTCGAATAGTTCAACATAATAAATATCCATTATTGGGTGTTTGGAACGCTTGTAAGTCAGTAAAAGGCTACGCTTGGAAACATTATGAGGTTGATGCCATTCTTCAATTCATTAATCAATTTATAATAACGGAGATGCCTCTTTATCTAATACCGGAAATAGATGAATTAAATGGGCGATTTAAGCAAAAACGACGTATTGAAGAAAATTTAGATGGGCTAGATAATGAAAATTTATTCCCTATCAAATTAAGTTTAATCAAATCTCTCATAAGAATGAAGATGGAATTGTTTCCAAACTTGCGTCATACGACTTTGGACGTTCATTTAAATAGATTTAAAAGCGATCTTAATTCTATTGAAGAAGGTCTTGCAATGGTCACTCTTCTTGATCGTTTAGCAAAATTGCGTAATAACGTTAAAAATAATCGGGATCCACTTTCAATGGCTGCATACAAAATTTATAAACATGCTTGTGAGGCTATTATTAAAGGACTCAATAATGAACCCTTAAATGCAACTCAATTTAATTATTTGCTTCTTATTATTGATAAAGTTTATTCAACGCTCACTATGTTACAAGCACAGCCTCGTGGTCTTCCTACTGAAGAGTTTCAACAATACATAAGAATATTATCTGATTATGCTGCAAGTAGAACTCAAGTAGATGGCGCTAATGTTGATAGAGGGGTTGTTGCAGGATTTCTAGGGGTAGTCATTGTTACGAGTGCAGTAGCAATAGCTGCAACAATGACTTTAACTCCCTTAGTCATTGCTGGGATTAGCCTATTATGCGTATTAGGTTTGGCTTTAATAATCTATGGAGCTTATAAAATGTATACGGGGGTTAATCCCAACGACACACGCAGTTCCGTTAGTCATTACGTTAAAATAGCTTCATCTCTGTGGGGATCTGAAGTTAAATCAGAGCATCCTCAAACTACATCGTTTATTACAAGACCCGCGCCAATGTAAAATATTATTTTTTGCTGTCTTAATCTCTCTTGTGTTAAGATACGCCCCTATGAACACTCACAACCCCCTTTTTTCTTCTTTACCTTTGCGTGAAGCATTATTAAATAACCTCATCTCTCTTGGGTTTGAGACCATGACACCTATTCAAATGAAAACCCTTCCTATCCTATTGAAAGGTGAGGATATTATTGCAAAAGCCAAAACAGGTAGTGGTAAAACCGCTGCTTTTGGATTGTCATTATTAAATCAATTAGAGAGTGAAAAATATGCGGTTCAAGCTTTAATTTTATGTCCGACACGTGAATTGGCTGAACAAGTCAGCCAAACCTTACGCCAATTAGCGAGACTCATACCTAATATTAAAGTATTAAACTTATCGGGCGGGATGCCGCTGAAACCCCAGCTAGATTCTTTACGCCATGGCGCTCATATAATTGTAGGTACTCCCGGTCGCATACAAAAACATTTAGATAAAAAATCCTTATCTTTAAATAGATTAAAAGTATTAGTTTTAGATGAAGCCGATCGAATGCTGGATATGGGCTTTTTAGACGATATAAAAGTTATTATTGGAGCTTGCCCTAAACCACGACAAACTTTATTATTTTCTGCAACTTATCCGGACGAAATAAGAAAACTGAGCAAACAATTCATGCAAAATCCTAAAGAAGTATTAATAGAAGAAGCTCATACTGAATTAGATATTGAGCAGAGGTTTTATGAAACCAATAATCAAGCCAATAAATTTCAATTATTAAAATCCTTACTGTCGCACTATCAACCCAGTTCGACACTTATATTTTGCAATACCAAACAACAAACTTCAGAACTATCTGATATGCTGACCAAAGCGGGATTTAGCTCTCTTGCTTTAAATGGCGATATGGAACAAGCGGATCGAGATCAAGTCTTGATTCGTTTTGTCAATAAAAGTTGTTCTATTTTAGTTGCAACGGATGTTGCAGCGCGTGGTCTTGATATTAAAGAATTACCTGCTGTCATTAGTTATGATTTAGCTTTTGAAGCTGATGTTCATATTCATCGGATCGGACGTACTGGTCGGGCTGGTAATAAAGGATTAGCCTTAAGTTTAACCGTTCCATCTGACGCGCCGCGGATTTGCGCTATTGAAGATCAATTAGGGCGCCCTGTTTCTTGGGGTGAAACAGCTGAATTAACTAAAATTGCAAACCCCTTTCCACCTGAAATGGTAACCATTTGTCTCGATGCAGGAAAAAAAGATAAAATTAGACCCGGGGATATTTTAGGTGCATTAACCAAAGATGCAGGCTTACTTGGGTCCACCATCGGTAAAATTGATATCACTTCACTTTGTTCTTATGTTGCAATCAATAAAAATGAAGTCGATAAAGCCTATAAATATTTGCTTAACGGTAAACTAAAAGGCCGTAAAATTAATATTAAAAAGCTACGCTAATGGATCTTCATACCAAACGGTTGCGATAATACAAGCAGTCGTCTTATCTCTCAACCAGGATTGAGCATCACCATATTTTATAAAATCAACTTTTTCAACATGTCTTGCATCTAATTCATCTTGTATATCTTTATTTATTTTTGTTTGATAATCACTTTCTGTCATTGGCCCCCAAATAAGACTTCTACAAGCTTGTTTGTCAAAATGTTTTACAGTCGCAAATGAACTTATTGAGAAAGATAACAAAATGAGTGATATTATTTTTTTCATAAAAATTCCTATTTTAAAGCCTTACGTAATACATCCCCTAAAGTATTTTCCATAGGTGCCGTTTTCGTTTGAATTCTTTGTGGAGTTTTAACCGTTTGCTTGGGTTGTGGATTATTTGCATCCGTTAAACGCATAGTCAATTGAATTCGTTTACGAACAATATCGACTTCTAATACTTTAACTTTCACAATATCACCCACTTTAACGATTTCACTGGGATCTTTAATAAATTTATTAGACATCATAGAAATATGCACTAAACCATCTTGATGAACGCCAATATCTACAAACGCACCAAAATTTGCAACATTGGTGACCACCCCTTCTAAAATCATTTCTGGTTTTAAATCTTCTAAATTCTCAACGCCTTCTTTAAATTCTGCGGTTTTAAATTCGGGACGAGGATCGCGACCGGGTTTTTCTAATTCATGTAAAATATCTGTTACTGTGGGTAACCCAAAATTTTCATTGATAAATTCACGAGGATTTATTTTTTTGATAATTTCACTATTACCCATAATTTCATTCACCGATTTTTTCTGTGAGGATAAAATTTTCTCAACAATACTATAAGCTTCCGGATGCACACTTGATGCATCCAATGGATTCTCTCCATTAACAATACGCAAAAAACCAGCCGCTTGTTCAAATACTTTATCGCCAAGTCTGGGCACTTTTTTTAATTGCTGACGGGTTTTAAATTTTCCATTTTGATCGCGAAAAGTAATGATATTATTAGCAACGGTTTCATTAAGACCTGCGACACAGCGTAAAAGTGGTACTGAGGCAGTATTGATATCAACGCCTACTGCGTTAACGCAATCTTCCATCACTGTTTCTAATGAAGCAGATAATTTAGATTGATTCACATCATGTTGATATTGTCCTACCCCAATGGATTTTGGATCGATTTTTACTAATTCGGCAAGAGGGTCTTGTAAACGACGAGCAATGGAGACAGCGCCACGATAAGTCACATCAAGATCAGGAAACTCTTGGGAGGCTAGTTCTGAAGCTGAATAAACAGATGCTCCCGCTTCTGAGACCACAATACTCGTTAATTGCAACTCAGGATATTTTTTCTTAATGTCTGAGACTAATTTATCGGTTTCACGAGATGCCGTGCCATTTCCTATACTGACCAATTCAACATTAAATTGTTTGCATAATTTAGCTAAAGTTACGATGGATCCATCCCAATCATTACGAGGTAAATGCGGGAAAATAACAGTATGGGCTAACAATTTACCCGTACCATCAATTACCACGACTTTCACACCGGTTCTTAATCCGGGATCTAAACCAAGCGTAGTACGCGAACCTGCAGGGGAGGCCATTAATAAATGTTTTAAATTATTAGCAAAAACTTTAATAGCCTCTAATTCAGCGTTTTCACGCATTCGCATCAATAACTCAAGCTCAAGTTTCATGAACAACTTAATCTTCCAAGTCCAATTCACGGTTTCACTCAACCAAGCATCCGCTGGACGATTTAAATTCTTTACACCAAATTGAGTAGCAATTTTTTGCTGACATAGTGCTATTTCAGCTTCAGTTAAAGTTAAAGCTATAGATAAAATTTCTTCGGTTTGACCCCGAAATACAGCGAGCGCTCTATGCGAAGGTATTTTTTTAATGGCTTCTTGATAATTAAAATAATCCGTGAACTTAGCACCCTCTTTCTCTTTACCTTTTATCAGTTCGCTTTTAAGAACACCCTGTTCCCATAAATATTCACGTAAAGTACCAATCAATCCCGCTTCTTCCGTAAATAATTCCATAAGAATTTGTCGTGCACCATCCAAGGCTTCTTTTATTGTTGTAATCTGATTTTCAGGATTAATAAATTTTTCTGCCAATAAATCAGGATTTTCAGCTGGGTTATTTAATAAACCTAACGCTAAAGGTTCAAGTCCCGCTTCTCTTGCAATTTGTGCTTTAGTACGACGTTTTTGTTTATAAGGCAAATAAAGATCTTCTAAAACAGATTTACTATCGGTTTCCTGAATACTTTTTTCTAATTCCGGTGTTAATTTATTTTGTTCAGTAATACTTTTTAATATAGTTATTCTTCTTTCTTCAAGCTCTCGAAAATATTTAAGCTTTTCTTCAAATTCGCGCAAAATCGTATCGCTTAATCCGCCCGTAATTTCTTTTCGATAACGCGAAATAAATGGGACGGTAGCACCGGCGTCTAATAATTCTATGGTTGATTCAACTTGGGAAATTTTGATATTTAAAATGGTAGCAAGTTTTTCACTAATTCTCATGAAGCTCTCCTCTCAAACTGAATCAAAATTGCGCTCATTAACACAATAATGATCCCAATACTTTGCAAAATCGAAACACTCTCATCTAATAAAATTGCGCCTACAATAAGTGTCACTACCGGTTCAAGAACAGAAAGTATGGATGTTTTTAAAGGACTAAGATAACGTAATCCTTCTAAAAGTAATTGAATAGGAACTGCGGTTGCAAAAATTCCTAAAACCAAAATATAAAACCAAGCAGTCTGTGTTTGCGGAATACTAATAGATTTTGTAAAAATACTCGCTAAGAAAAATAAGAATGAACAGCCTAAACAAACAATTAGAGTCACTAATGTAGAAGGTAAAGAACTGGTTGTTTTTTTGCTGCTAAATACATATACCGCATATGATAATGCAGAGATAATCGCAAATACAATTCCAACCATATTGACCGAATTACCACCCTGGCCTTTTATTAATAACAAACCCAGAACAATCCCAATAAGTGAAAATAACGCATATTTATCTATTTTCCATTTATGAATAAATATAGCAAATAGCGCAATAAAGATGGGATAAGAAAAAAATATCACCATCGCAAGACCCGTTCCCGTATATTGACAAGCAAGAAAATAAAATGCACTCCCGCCACTATAAAAAATAGCCCCTAATAAAAATATTTTTAAAAATAATCTCTTATCTATTGATTTAAGAGAAAGCTCACTAGGCTTAATTAGGCTAAATCCCCCTATCCAAATAGCTGCAACAAGAAATCGCCAAAATAGCATATTGGATATACTCATATGAGTATTAATAATCTGCGTGCCTAAACATCCCATGAAGCCATATAAAATTCCTGAAAGAGCAACTAATAAAGTCGCCCAAAGTTGGGTAGCAAAAGTTGTAGATGAATAGGATTTTAAGTTTGTCATGTGAGCATTATATTCGATCATAATAAAAGATGATATCGTCATGTTTTATGCTTATAATATAGACACACAGGAGATAAAATGCCCTCTATAAAAACAAACGATGCTAATTTTTACTATGAATCGCACGGTCGCGGTTATCCCCTTATTTTAATTGCCGGCTATACCTGTGATCACACTTTTTGGATCCCGATCTTAGATGCTTTAAGCAAAAATTTCCAAGTCATTATTTTTGATAATCGCTCCATAGGACAAACGACTGATAATAATCAACCATTAACGACAGATTTAATGGCTAAAGATGTTATATCGCTTGCGGATGAACTAAAACTCAATAAACCGCATATCATTGGACACTCTATGGGGGGATCTATTGCGCAAGCTATTGGGGCATTTTATCCCGAAAAAATTAGTAAATTAGGAATACTAAACTCATCGCCTAAATGGAGAGAAGCATCCCATCAAGCATTGCGTTCAATGCTGACTATGCGCGAAAAAAATATCGATTTTGATTTAATTTTTGAAACCATGTTACCTTGGATTTTTGGTGAAAAATTCTTAAAAAATGCACGTGCGATTCAACTATTAAAAAATTCTTACTTACAAAATAAATATCCGCAATCTTTAGCAGATCAAACTCGGCAATTTAATTTTCTTGAACAATTTGATAGTAGAGAATTGATTAAGAAAATTAATGCCCAAACATTGATTATTCACGGCACACAAGATTTACTTTCTTTACCCAGCGATTCAATATTTATTGCATCACGAATACACGATTCAAAATCAGTTGAATTGGATTGTGCTCATAGTAGCGTATTAGAAGTACCAGAACCATTGATAAAAATTTTAAACGAGTTTTTAGCATAAAAAAATCAAAAGCTGATTTATTTGCTTTTGATTTTTAAATATTAAACCAACATTAAGCCGATGGTTCTTTACAGAAAAGACGTAAAAAGATGTTATAAAGGAATGCGAATACAACCCCAATAATGAAGCCGCAGACGAACCCCCACACACCTCCTATTACCCCTCCCATTAGACTTGCACCATATCCATGATAGAAATGTGAAATATGTTCTACCATTGGTATTCCCACACCAAACCCCCAAGCCATCCAAGCAAGCCCCATCAGCCAAACACCCTTAAAAACTCCTAATGCAAATCCCAATGCTCTCATACTGAGTTTAGCTTTTACACAATTGCCGCCCATGACTGCACCCTCCTCACAAATTAAACTTACTGCTTCCTTATTAAGTATAATCGTAATTCGTTGATTTGCTTGAATTATTTATTTAATATAATCAATCACAAGGGAGATTACCCATGATAGAAGTCAAAGGCTACGCAGCTTATAAACCCAAATCTGAACTCAGCCCTTATTCCTTTTCCAGAAAAGATCCAGGCGAACACGACGTCCTCATTGAAATAAAATACTGCGGAATTTGCCATTCAGACATTCATCAAGTTCAAGAAGATTGGGGAACTGCAATCTTTCCTATGGTACCAGGACATGAAATTGCTGGAATTGTTACAAAAATTGGTAACAAAGTGACTCAATACAAAGTAGGAGATAAAGTGGGTGTGGGTTGTTTGGTAGATTCTTGTAGATTGTGTGATAGTTGCGAAAAAAATCTAGAACAATTTTGTGAGGAAGGCGCAACGTTTACTTATAATTCTTTAGAACGAGACACTAAAAATCCAACGTTCGGTGGTTATTCTGAAAATATTGTTGTTAATGAAAACTATGTCCTTAAGATTCCTGATAACCTTCCTCTGGATGCTGCAGCGCCACTGTTATGTGCTGGTATTACGCTTTACTCTCCCCTCAAACATTGGAATATAGGCCCCGGGAAAAAAGTGGCCATTATCGGTTTAGGTGGTATAGGTCACATGGGCGTTAAATTAGCCCATGCATTAGGCGCTGAAGTAACAGTTTTAAGTCATTCATTAAAAAAACAAGAAGATGCCAAACGTTTTGGCGCCAATCATTTCTATGCAACTTCAAATCCAGAAACTTTCAAAAAGCTGCAAAAATATTTTGATGTAATTATTAATACAGTTTCGGTTGAAATGAATTGGGATGACTATCTAAAATTATTAAAAATAGATGGTGCTATGGTTTTGCTCGGTCTTCCCAAAAATCAGATTACGCTGAGTCCCTCTTCTTTAACCAATGGCCGTAAAATTTTAACAGGCTCACTCATTGGTGGTATCAAAGAGACGCAAGAAATGTTAAATTTTTGCGGTAAACATAATATTACGTGTGAGATTGAATTGATTCCTATTCAAAAAGTGAATGAAGCCTACGAACGCGTCATGAAAAGTGATGTTCGCTACCGATTTGTCATCGATATAGCTTCTCTTAAAAAATAGGAAAATATTTATGTATATGATTTCTTTCTATGTCCCCGAATCTCATTTAGACATTGTCAAAAATGCACTATTTGAAAAAGGCGCGGGCCACATTGGCGCCTATTCCCATTGCGCTTGGCAAGTCTTAGGCGAAGGTCAATTTAAAGCATTAGAAGGCAGTGACCCATTTGTAGGTCAAAAAAATCAAATTGAAAAAGTGGCTGAATATAAAGTGGAAATCGTTTGCAGTAGTGAACATCTAACAGATGTTATGGCTGCTTTTAAAAACTCTCATCCTTATGAACAACCCGCTTATCAAATCATCCAGCTCGTCTCCTACTAACAGTGGCCTCAGGTTTGGCACTGTTTAACGCTTGATAGGCAATCGATATTTTTGCAAAAGCAGCAACATTAACCTGCTTTATATTCACTAAATCCAATGCCCGAGCTTTTTTAATATAGGCTTTTTTAATATCGTCAAGACTTGCATCAGGCGCTAAGTTCAATCCCTGGTAAGGATCTTGGACAGCAATCGCTTTTAATTTTTTCTCTTGCTGTAACTCACAATTTAAAGCAAAAACCAACGTAGCACTTTTCAATAATTTCTCAACAACTGCCTGCGCCGTGCGCTCTTGTTTCGCTTGTAAAATAACCGCCTTAAGCGTTGGATTACCATTATTCCCTAAATTCCCTATCAGCTCTTTATTGTTTCGCTCTTGGTAATAATTTTCCATCCGTTGATGAGCGCTCACTGATTTCTGCAGATACACATAGCCTTCTTCTTTATCTTCAGAACAACAACTCCATAATCTTGGCCACCCTGGCATAGTTAAACCTCTTTTGTTATTTTTGCTAATTCAATTTCACCTTTGTCTTCGCGCAATTCAGGCGCAATGTATTTTAATCCAATTACTCGGTAAATGTCTTCTTCCGTTTTGCTCGCAATATTTTTTTTGCCCTTAAAAACACCATATTCATTAATTTTGAGTTTCATTTTTTGTGCAATTTTTCGAATGGCAATATTATGCGCTTTTGAACCGGTAAAATAGAATAATGCAGCTCCATAACTTTGTGATGAAACGGCACGAAGATCTACCTGAATACCAGAGCGCAAACGAACCGCAGAGCGTGTAGTTCCTTTAGAAATAATAGAAGTAATTTCATCAAATTTCACAAAATGATCCATTACTTTTTTCATATTAGCAGTGGCAACCACAAAATCTAAATCACCCACGCTTTCTTTTTTTCGGCGAAAACTACCCGCACATTCCACTCGTTTAACTTCTTTGCATTTTTTTAAAAATTGCATCATACGATCAACGATAGGAGCGACTTCAGATAAACTATAACGCTTTGCAAATTCTTTAGCGTGTAATAAACCTTGTGCAATCCTTTCTTCAGTTTTTTGACCCATTCCTCTTAAGTTTCTTAATTTTCCTGACGCAATACATTTTTTTAAATCTTCAATAGTTTTAATTTTTAATTTTCTATAGATCAGTTGAACACGCTTAGGACCTAAGCCTTCAATAGATAATAATTCACCTAAAACAGGCGGCAATCTTTTTTGCATTTTTTTTAATTCGGAAAATTCACCTGTTTTAACAATAGCTTGAATTTTCCCTGCAAGATCTTTTCCTATATTGGGAATCTCTGTTAAATCAGTATTTTTCTTCAAAAGTTCCGAAACTTCTTTAGCTAAACCATCTATAGTACGAGCTGCATTGCGATAGGCCCGAATGCGAAAAGGATTTTCACCTGCAATTTCTAATAAGTCCGCCAATTTATTAAATTGTTCAGCGATTTCAACATTTCGAATAGTCATAAATATTTCATAATCTCCTTGAATAATGCTGCGCTTTTTCTTCCCCTTTTTTGGGCATCTCAAAATGAGAAATCATAAATCGATTACAATTTCTAAACCCCTTAAAAAGAGCCAGACGAGCTTCGCTGTTCATCTTTTTAAGATCCTCTAAAGGGTAATCTTTATGGTTTATAATAAGCACCGGGTAAAGATGACTATGGGGTTTTTTTCGCCAGCCATAAGGTAAGCGAGAATTAAATTCCATGAAATCAACTATTGCATTCACCATTTTTTGATCTTTTAAATAAAAATGGCACAACATTAAAATAGCGGTCAACTCATAATTGTTTTTGGTTTTTGCTGCATAACCTTTGGTAAATTGCTCAATTAACTTAATATTTTCTTCATAAGGAAACAGACTAGGGATTATTTTTTCTTTCAAAGGTAAAAAATAAGGCCAATGTTCGGAATACACAACCATATCAATCAAGATAAAAACAGCGCTAAAATATACTTCTGATTTTTCATCATCCACGTCTTTTGCAAAAATATATTTTAATATATCTAAAAAATATTGTTTATCATCGGTAGGTCTCCGTTCACGGTCAATACTGCGTAGAATTTCTGAAGTAAACCCTTCAGGAAAAACTTGGCGCAAAACTTGTTTTGCTCTTTTAAATTGGTTATAACTTTTCATACCCAGAAATAAATCATGACGAAAATGATAAACATCATGGGATTCTGTCATCACAGGAAGGGAAAATTTACCATGTACACGAATCGCATTGCTGATTCCGGGAGCGTAAATACCTACAGGACGCTCATTATTGTCAGAATGATATTCAGAAATTTCCGGCCCAAATTTTCCTGCGCGTCTCACTATTTTTAAAGGCCGGTTAGGATTAATCGTGTTTTTATAAACGCTAAGCATTGTATGCGAAGGTAATACAAAACAATAACCCCCCTCATCTGCGTACAATCGGTCATATTGAAAGCGAACAAATAAAAGGTTAAAAAATACATCATAACCATTTTTTAATATATTGCTCGGTGCATCGGCGGAAATTAATCTTAAATTTCCCATTAATACTCGCCGTTCAAATTCAGTCAGTTTCGTTTCATGCTTAAGTAAAAGCGTAAAACAATATAAAACACATTCTAATAACTTATCATCCAAATACACGACTAACACACATTTTTCACCCAACGGGATGTTTTCACTTTTCATTTTAGTAAGAAATTCTTGAAGGTTCTTTTTAGGAAAATTAAATCCTTGTTCTACCAATCTTCTACCTGGAAGGCTCACGCCATCTTTTTCAAAGAAGGGCTCCGCCTTAACCTTAAGACCCAACGCTTGCCAATGACAAACCGTTAACATTGAATGCAGTTGATCACTCGTAATCTTAAAGCCTGATTTCAATCCTAAATGCAAACGCAGTAACAAAGGCCAGACAATGCCGTAGGATTCTGTAATAAAAGTGTGATAGCGTGCACCACTTTGGATAATTCTTTGTAATTCTTTAAGACGCGGATGGTCTTCTTTGACTATATAAATGAGTTCTTTACGTTTTAAAGCGAGTTCAACTAAATTTCTAAAATCAACATCTGCATTTTTATATTCACTTTCCGTTAAAGTATTACCATCGGTAAATGCTATACATTTTTTGGTTTCTTCTTCATGGAATTTTAAAATGGTATCACGCGCTATAATATCTTCAGGCCATAATTCTCTGGGAGCTCCCATCGTATTTTCCTCAAAATTCGAGTGAATGATTACGGGTATTTAAAGTGGCCTCCTTGCCTAATATAATAGGGGTATTAATAAACCCATGTCCTACGCCATTGACTTGAAATATGGGAAGCGTTGAGTGTTCTGCAAAAAGTTTTATAGCATCTTGTGCATATGACTTTCCTTCCGGTTCTTCACCACCCATAATATCGCCAAATAAAATGGCTTTTACTTGATTAAATATGCCCGCTTGATTTAAATGTTCTAACGTTCTATCAATGCGATAACCTTTTTCATTTACTTCTTCGATTAATAAAATTTTATTTTTTGTTTGAATTTGCCAATCGGTGCCCAAAGAGGTTTGAATTAAGCTTAAATTACCACCGGTAATAGGTGCTTTAATGATTTGTTCTTCTTTAGCAAAATGATTGAGCGGAATAATATTTTTTATCACTTGAGTTTTTTTCTGAAATAAAATTTCTTTTAATTGCTCTACGGATTCTTTAGAAACTTTTTCAGTAACAACCGTTGCACTACCCGGACCATGTATTGTTGACCAGCCATATTTATCTTGTAAAAAAATATGCAGCGCTGTGATATCACTAGAACCAATTAAAATTTTAGGATTTTTAAGTTGACCTAAATCAGAAAGACTCGGAATTAGTTTTGTTGCGCCATACCCACCTCTTAAACACCAAATCGCTTTAGAGGTAGAATTAGTTAATGCTTCTTTTAAATGTTTAATACGAATCTCTGTTGTATTCGCTGAAAATAAATCCTGACCCAATAAATCAGACGGCATCCTACAATGTAGATTCCAAGAAGCCAATAATGCCTTCACTTTTTCTAACACGTCAGGAGGCACTTTTGAAGAAGGAGCAATCACATCCACTGTGTCGCCTGATTTTAATTGAATCATTGGTTGTTCCATTATTTTTTACGGTTTTTTCTACGTAATTTTTTGGGACCGTGGGGACCTTTACCTCTTGGCATACTATTCGCTCCTATTAGGGTTTATAACGTCACCAGTATAAAATAAAAATGCAATAAGCGCCATGGCGCCACATATAAATAGATAAACGCTAGGCAATAAATAAGTATGGATAGGGAAATAACCTAGACTTAAAACGCCTAATGTCGCAAATCCCATGTTTATAAAACTCATCACTGCCGCGCCATGCGCTTTATCAGTAACATGACTCATCGCGATACTTGAGGCATTAGAAAAAATAAAACACATGCCGAAATAAATAATAATGGTCGGTACAAACAAAGCCGCCAAAACAGGAAGATGTGTCATCATCCCCAAAAACATTGATATAACACCTAAAGTGATGATTATAATTCCAGCAAAAATATTACCCATCAATGCGAACCTTTTAGCGCATTGTGCGGAGATTAAAGATCCTATTAATAAACCTAAAGGCGGTAAAAGATTTGCAAATCCATAATGCTCACTTTTCATTCCATAAAGATTCATCGCAATAAAAGGGGCTAATGCTGCGAATATATAGACAAAAGCGGTACCCATCCCCATCAATAAACCACCCAAGATTAGTCGGAAATTTTTAAACTGATTAGCGTAGGCTTTTACTAAATGTTTAAATTTAAGTGCATTTAAATCCAATATTTTTTGAGTTTCTGGAAGCCTTGCTACAAACAGTAATAAAATAATCCCATAAAAAGCCCCCGCGTAAAAACAACTCATCCATCCCCAGAACGTATTTAAAACACCGCCTAATGCAATGCTTAAACCCGGCGTAATAGCAAACGCTAACATCAAATAAGAAATTTTTTCACTGGCTATTTTAGGCTCATAACATTCATTTACATAAGTAAAAGTCATCTTCAAGCCCACCCCTGAACCTAGCGCTAGCAGGAATCTTGCCACAACCAAAAGCCAATACAGGTGTAAATAACCTGCTGCTACACAAATTAAACTACTAAAAATTTGCAGACAAATACCCATATATAATGCAGGTTTTCGACCAAATCGATTGGCTAAAGGTCCATAAATTAATTGTCCTAGCGCATAACCTATTAAAAACCAGGAAATGGTTAATTGAGCCTTATCTTCCGTGATCAAAAAAAACTGCGCGATCATAGGTAATGCTGGGGTAAATAAAACCGCGTTCACGGAAGCAAACGAAATCAGTAATAACAACGTAAAAAAGGGAAGTTTGACATTATTTATCATTTTAAGGCCTGCGCAAAAATTGACTATTTACACAAAATAGTTTATTTTGAAAGGTCATAACTATAACAACAAGTGCACGAGAAAACTATCATGCAAAAAACAACAGGATTATCTACTTTAGCGCTGGTACTTTTAATCACAGGTGCCATTGATAACATTCGAAATTTGCCTACTACGGCATTATTTGGCAGTTCGTTAATTTTCTTTTTTATCTTTTCAGCGATCGTTTTTCTTATCCCTATTGCCTTAGTTTCCGCAGAATTATCGGGAACCAGCAAAGAGAAAGGCGGCATTTATCATTGGACTTATTTAGCTTTCGGCGAAAAAATAGCTTTTTTATCCGTATGGCTGCAATGGATTAATACCATGGTTTGGTTCCCCACTATTCTTTCTTTTATTGCAGGGACCGCCACTTATTTTATTAATCCAGAACTAGCACAAAATAAATTTTTCTTAGTCACGATGATTCTTTCCGTCTTTTGGTTGATGACTTTTATTAATCTAAAAGGCGTACACGTCTCGGTTAAGTTTGCAAATATTTGCTCATTCGTTGGCATGGTATTGCCTTTAGGATTAATAATCGTTTTAGCCATCGTTTGGATATTTTTAGGTAAGCCCTTACAAATACATTTTACGGGAAGCGATCTTATTCCTAATTTAGGACAATCAAATAATTGGATTTCTTTAACCGCTATCATGACGGCTTTTTTAGGCATTGAATTAGCAACGGTTCATATTAAAGAAGTGAATACTGATAAAAATAGGTTTCCTAAAGCGCTCGCGATTTCCGTCGTCTTAATTTTAGTAACCATGATTTTAGGGGCTCTTGCGATTGCAATCGTATTACCTAAAAATGACATCAATCTTACTGTAGGCGTAATACAGGCATTTACTAATTTTTTCTCGGCCTATCATATGGGCTGGATGATCCCCGTTATCACCGTTATGCTTTTAATAGGAAGTTTAGGCGGAATGACTAGCTGGATTATTTCACCTGCTAAAGGCCTTTTACAAGCAGCAGAAAGTGGCTTCTTACCCCGTTACTTTACTCGTTACAAAAATTTATTAATACTACAAGCCATTTTAGTGACTCTTATTTGTCTTGCCTTTTTACTCATGCCTAGCGTCAATGGCTCTTATTGGCTATTAACAGCTTTAAGTACTGAGCTTTATGTCTTGATGTATGTGCTGATGTTTTTTGCAGGGATTTATTTAAAAAGAAAGCTGTGGCCTATTTGTTTATTGGGATTAATTGGCTGCGGGATAACCTTGCTCGTTGGATTTATCCCGCCTAGTGGGATTGATGTAGGCTCTAAACTGCACTATGAAATAGTCTTTAGCTTAGGGCTGCTGGTTATGATTGCGCCCGTTATTTTCTTTTATTTATACAAAGCCCGTACGGCACTTATTTATAGCACGGCCTAGTATTACAAACACTAGCATTACAAACTTTTGCCGGACACGTAAAACGTGTAGGTGAACACCAAGCGTTAGCTAAACAAGTGTAGTTTCTTTCATCTGTATCGCAACAAGCTGCAGGATCAAAATTGCTTTCGCCTACATTACCAAATACGCGGCAGCATTCTTTTGAATCTAAGCAATAACTGGTTCCGCAACTCGGATCGGTACATTGACAAGCACAACTGTATTGAGCAAGATTTTGAGGACATTCATCAGCACAAACACTACGACCAAAAAAGTTTCCATTTGTAGTACAACCAGCCAGCATCCCTAAACAACCCAGAAATAAAACAAGTTTTATTTTCATGTGGCTCTCCCAATCATCCCTATTCAAGATTCATTATAACATAGAAAATTGGCCTTAAATTGCCTAGAAATAGGCTGCTATTTAGGTTTTTTGGCCTTATCTGGATAAATATCTTCCAGCGAAACCGAGGTTCCATTTTGGGTCACAATTCGTACATGGCTACGTTGTAATTCCCTCGGTTCATGAACCCCACAAGAATGGCAAATAGTGCCTACTTCATATTCTAAGTTTTTTACGTAATGAAATACCCTTACGGCTTTATTTTCGGGATCTAATCCTCGCATTAGCCAAGTATTATGCGTAGCAATTCCGGTGGGACAAGTATTTAAATTACATTGTAAAGCTTGTATACACCCCAGAGAGAACATAAAACCGCGTGCAGAATTAATAAAATCTGCCCCTACACAAAGTGCCCAGACTATCATGCTAGGCGTCACTAACTTTCCTGAGGCAATCACTTTAATACGGTCACGTAATTTGTATTCTACTAATAAATCAATTAACGTCGGTAAACTTTCAGCGATAGGCAAACCCATATAATCCATTAAGCTCATAGGGCCTGCACCCGTTCCACCTTCTGCTCCATCCAGTGTTATAAAATCAGGCGCTGATTCAATGCCGCGTTTATTTATTTCTTTAAATAAATCATGTAGCCATTCGTAATCACCTAATACGGTTTTAAAACCCGTCGGTTTTCCTGTCACAGAACGTACACGATAAATAAAATCCAATAACTCACCTGAGCTTGCGATTTCTGGAAAACGATTAGGACTGACCGAATCTTGATAAGCTGGAATTCCTCTTATTTTAGCAATATCAGGAGTCACTTTGACTGCAGGCAACAAACCCCCTTTTCCAGGTTTTGCGCCTTGGCTTAATTTTATTTCAAACATTTTAATTTGCGGAAACGCTGCAGCTTCTTTTAATTTTTCATCGGATAAATTCCCTTCTGCATCTCTAAATCCATATTTTGCAGTACCTATTTGCGCAACTAAATCACAACCACTTTCTAAATGAAAAGAAGATATTCCGCCTTCACCCGTATTTAGCCAACATCCAGCCATTTTTGCGCCTCGAGCTAATGCTAAAATAGCATTTTCTGAAATAGCGCCATAACTCATGGCTGAAATATTAATAAGCGAACAAGTGGTATAAGGATTTTCACATTGAGGACCAAACGTCACAGGTCGAGTTTTTACGACATCTCTTCCCAGTAATGGAAAAGGTGCATCCACAAAATAAATAGATCCCAAAGGACGTCGATCACGAGTAGAACCAAACCCGACCGTCGTATCCGAATCTTTCGCCGCTCGATAAATCCAAGTACGTTCAGCTCGATTAAAAGGAAGTTCTTCACGATCACGCGCATAAAAAAATTGCCGTAAATAAACCCCTAAACCTTCTAAAATATAACGAAAATGGCCAATGACAGGATAAGTTCTCAAAACGCTGTGTCCTTTCTGCGTGAGATCCCAGATTGACAGTACAATCAAACCAATAGCTAATAATAAGAGGATAAAATGAAATCCATGCATAATCGTTTAATTCCTTTAATACAACTATTCTATGTTTAGTATATTGCAATACTTTATTATTTGCTTGCTTTTTTACCTAGAAAATGTTTTCATACGGCCTGAAACTAGAAATCATTACCAATGAACGCTCCCCTCTGAAAGTTATCCTAGGTCAACGTTGGCAATGATACATTAACGCCAGCACTAGCCGGGTCTTTATTCCGCATAAAAATGTCAATGCGATCCCTGTTTGCTTGCATAAACATTTTTTGAGGAAAAAACCTATGTCATTTGATCAATTAAATTTAAATCCTAATATTTCTAAAGCCATTAAAATCTGTGGTTATGATACACCAACCGCCATTCAATCACGTTGTATTCCTGATATCCTAAAAGGAAAAGACTTAATTGCCTCAGCTCAAACCGGAACGGGTAAAACAGCTTCTTTTGTACTTCCCGCATTACATCGTCTTGCAAGCACTCCTACTTCTAATAAACCACGCGTCTTAATTTTAACTCCGACCAGAGAATTAGCGCGTCAAATTACGGATGCCGTGACAAAGTATGGAAAGTTCATGAAAGTAAATATTGTAAGCTTAGTCGGCGGGATGCCTTATGGCCATCAATTAAGAGATTTATCTCGTAAAGTCGATATCATTGTCGCAACCCCAGGTCGCTTAATGGATCATATGAGCAATCGTCGCCTAGATTTATCCGGCATTGAAATCTTAGTATTAGACGAAGCCGATCGCATGTTAGACATGGGATTTGTTGATGATGTGAAAGAAATTGCTAAAGCCACTCCAACCACTAGACAAACTTTATTATTTAGCGCAACGGTAGATGAAAAATTATCGCACATTGCTCGTCATTTACTAAAAGACCCTGTTCGAATTAATTTATCCCATGAGAAACAAGCTCCATCGCAAATTAAACAAAGATTATTAATGGCGGATAGCGCGTCACATAAAACAAAATTGTTACAACATATTTTAAAAAATGAAAATGTTTTTAAAGCCATTATTTTTTCCGCGACTAAAATTAATGCTGATCGCTTAGCAAAAGATTTGCAACACCAAGGATTTTCAGCGACTGCTTTGCACAGTGATTTAAAACAAAAAGTACGTAACCGAACGATTGAAGAATTACGTCGTGGCAAAATTCAATTCTTAATTGCAACGGATATTGTTTCACGCGGTATCGATATTTCAGATATCAGTCACGTGATTAATTATGACTTACCTAAATTCTCTGAAGATTATGTCCATAGAATCGGTCGAGTCGGACGCGCAGGAAAAACAGGGATTGCTATTTCATTTGCATTACCCGCTGACATGCGTCACTTAAAGAAGATTGAACATTATATGGGTGGCCAAAAAATCGAAAAAGAAGTGATTGTAGGACTAGAACCCACTAAAAATGCTAGCAGCTCAGATTTTAGTAATAAACCAAGATCTAACCCAAAAAGACGTTTTGGTGGCGGCGGCAAATCTTTCTCTTCTGATAGAGATAATAGAGATAGAAGTAACAAGTCTTTCTCAGGAAGAAGCGATAAACCTTTCGCAGATAAAGGCAAGCCGGCATCAGATAGAAGTGGTAGCAAGTCTTTCTCAGGCAGAAGCGATAAGCCTTTTGCAGACAAAGGAAAGCCAGCATCAGATAGAAGTAGTAGCAAGTCTTTCTCAGGCAGAAGCGATAAGCCTTTTGCAGACAAAGGCAAGCCTGCATCAGATAGAAGCGGTAAACCTTTTTCTGGTAAACCTTTTTCGGATAAACCCTCTTTCGGTGCCAAAAAAAGAAGCCCTAAAAAGTTTGGCGGTGAACGAAAGTTTAATTAATAAACTCACCGAGATTTTAATTTGCTTCCAAATGTGTTAGATTTTCTGTCTATTTATAAAACACATTTGGCCAAATTATGCTCTATGATTGTTTGAAGATTTTTCATATATTAAGCGCTGGTTTCTTATTATCTGGCATGATTTATAGTTATTATCTATGGCGATTCGCTCATAAACCCCAGCGAATCGCAATGATTTCCCAACGCATACAAATACAAACCCTCACCTTGATTGCTCCCTTAGCGTTAGTTCAATTAGCGACGGGTTTTACCATGGTAAGCTTACAATCCAGTCATTTATCACAATGGTGGATCACAGCAAGCATCCTGGGATTTGTTTTAGTCTTGGGAAGTTGGTTTTCATTTGTTTATTTGCTGGTATTATCCCAACAAGTGGTAGCCGAGCACCAAACTCCTGAAATTTTAGCTGCAAAATATAAATCTTTTCGTCGTGCCCAATCTATCATGCTATGGGTTTGCGCTGCTGCTGCTTTTTGCATGATATTTTTTATGGCTAATAAAGTCGAAACGGTTTCTTAATATGTTAAGCCTACAAGATCTTTCTTTTGAACGTCAGTATCGTTATTTATTTCGACAATTAAATACAGAAGTTAATAGCGGTGAATTATTACAAATTACTGGGGCCAATGGTTCGGGTAAATCCACTTTATTGCGCATGATTGCAGGCTATATTGAAATTCAAGAAGGGCAAATTCTTTGGCAAAATCAAACTATCCCTGAATTACATTATATTGGCCATCAAAATGGTATTAAAGCTTATTTAACCGTTGAAGAAAATTTAGAGTTAATTTCAGCGCTAATCAATACTTCAAAAAATAATATTTCATTGGCAATGGATGAAGTAGGATTAAAACGATTTAAAAATAGTTTAGCGCAAAAACTTTCTGCGGGACAATTACGACGACTGGCATTAGCGCGTTTACTTTTGAAATCTTCGCCGCTTTGGATTTTAGATGAACCAGGGACTGCGCTTGATACACAAGGTCAAGAATGGTTAGTGAATTTAATTAAGCAACATTTAGCCCATAAGGGTGTGGTTATAGCAGCCACTCATCAGCCCTACTCTTTTGGAAAAATTTTATGCTTGTAACACTCCTACGATCTGAAATACGCATGAATTTACGCCAAACCTTTTCCTGGGCAACGCCTTTATTATTTTTTGTGATGGTCGTCTGTCTTTTTCCCTTAGGTTTAGGATCCGACCCCATAGCATTGCATCAATCAGCCGCTGCTATTATTTGGGTGACTGCGTTATTAGCCATTTTATTATCCTTAGGCAATATTTTTCAAAGCGATAAAGAAGAAGGATTTCTGGATTTACTGTTATTAAGCCCCCATTCACTGACTTTAATTGTGTTAGCTAAAGCTTTCAGTCATTGGTTAATCTATTGTTTACCCTTGATTCTGATTAGCCCAATCTTAGGATTTTTGCTACACTTAAGCCCTTATGAAGTAGGGGTCTTAATCATTACGTTGTTACTTGGAACACCTGTTTTAACGCTGTTAGGCGCTATAGGAGCAGCGTTAGTCATTGGGGTGCGTCATCAGGGATTATTATTATCGATTTTGATTATGCCGTTTTATATACCCATCTTAATTTTTGGAACAGGAACTATGCTGGCAGCGAGCACACATCTTGTGATTAATGGTTATATTGCAGTTATGGGAGCGTTATTACTGATGACTCTAGCGTTTGCACCATTACTCACAGGCATTGCTTTAAAAATAGGAGCCAATCAATCGTGATTCATTGGTTTAAACAAAATTTATTGTCGACGAAGACTTTTTATAAAACCAGTTCTTATTTCCTACCCTGGATTAGTACGGCTTTTATAGTATGTTTTATCTATGGGCTAATTGGCGGCTTATTTTTAGCGCCAGCCGATTATCAGCAAGGCGATGGTTTTCGCATTATGTATGTTCATGTTCCTAGTTGTTTTACGGCTATGTTTATTTATTTAGTGATGGCATTCTGTGCTCTTCTTACCCTAGTCTGGCGCATTAAAATTGCAGCAATTGCTATGTCTTGTAGTGCCTCTATTGGTGCCTCTTTAACTTTCCTGGCTTTAGTCACAGGTTCTATTTGGGGAAAACCGATGTGGGGAACTTGGTGGATTTGGGATGCGCGTTTAACTTCGGTATTGATACTGTTCTTTTTATATTTAGGTTTTATGGCTTTGCGATCAGTCATTCCGGATCATCAAAATAGGGATAAAGCTTGTAGTATATTGGCTTTAGTCGGCGTTATTAATTTGCCTATTATTCATTATTCTGTCAATTGGTGGAATACGTTGCATCAAGGTTCAAGCTTTGCCCAATTAGCGAAACCTTCGATTGCACCTACTATGTTATATCCTTTACTCAGTATGATCGTCGCTTTCTTTTTGTTTTATAGCCTGATTTTATTAATACGCATGCGCAATGAAATTCTTTTGCGTGATATTAAAAGCCAGTGGATTAAGGAGGCGCTCACATGTTAAGCATGGGAGGTTATGGTATTTATCTTTGGCCGGCGTATGGAATTACTTTAGCCGTCTTTAGCATCAATTTTATCAGCGCTATTTTAGAAAAGCGCCGGGTAAAAAATATTATAAAAAATTATTTATTAGAAAAAAATGAACCCTAAACGCAAAAAGAAATTGATTGGTATTATCTGCATATTGCTATTATTAAGTGGAGCTATTTCTCTCGCTTTATATGCATTGAAACAAAATATTAATTTATTTTATATGCCCACCCAGTTATTACAAGCCCATGTTTTACCGAATCAAACTATTCGAATTGGCGGTTATGTTAAAAAAGGCAGTTTGCATTATGATTCCACTGGAAATGGGGTTACTTTTTTAATCACGGATAATAAAAATGATATCCCAGTAGAATATCACGGAATACTTCCCAACCTATTTCGGGAAGGACAAGGGGTTGTGACTACCGGAAAGCTCTCTGCAAAAAATAAATTTTTTGCCCAAGAATTACTAGCGAAACACGATGAAAAATATATGCCTTGGCCATTGGCACAATCTTTAAAAGGTTCCAAATCATGATTCCAGAATTGGGAAGTTTTGCGCTGATACTAGCCTTATGTTTTGCCTTGATACAAGGCACTATCCGTTCTGAATTAACAGTGAATGCTGTGTTTGGACAATTTACTTTTTTAAGTTTCGCTATGCTTTGTTTAATCATAAGCTTTATTAACAATGATATGAGTGTTATCTATGTACGCGAACACTCACATCACTTATTGCCCTTTATCTATCGCGTAGGGGCAGCTTGGGGCGGACATGAAGGTTCATTATTGTTATGGTGTTTAGTCTTAAGTGCTTGGACATTTGCTTTTATTATTTTTAGCGATAAAAAGCTTTCTAAAACGACTTTTTCAACTATCTTAATGATCTTAGGGTGGATGAGTGCAGGATTTATTCTGTTTTTATTAAGCACTTCTAACCCTTTTCAACGCGATTTCCCCTTAAGTCCTATTATAGGCAATGATTTAACCCCCGTATTACAAGATCCTGGGCTTATTTTTCATCCCCCTATGCTTTATTCCGGTTATGTAGGATTTGCCATTGCCTTTGCTTTTGCCATTGCTGCACTATTAGAAGGTAAGTTTAATAAAGAATGGGCACGAGCCTTACGACCTTGGATCATATTGCCCTGGTCATTCTTAAGTTTTGGGATAGTATTGGGCAGTTGGTGGGCTTACCGCGAATTAGGCTGGGGTGGCTGGTGGTTTTGGGATCCCGTAGAAAATGCATCCCTATTGCCTTGGCTTGCCGCTACTGCGCTTTTACATAGCTTAATTGTCAGTGAAAAACGCTCGGCCTTTAAGGGCTGGACCCTACTGCTGGCTATTATTACTTATGCTTTAAGTTTATTGGGAACTTTTTTAGTACGTTCTGGTGTTTTAGTCTCAGTGCATGCGTTTGCGAATGATCCTAGACGGGGTTTATTTTTATTAGGTTATATTGCACTCATCATAGGTGGCGCCTTAGCGCTTTATAGTATTAGAATTAAGAAATTCTTTAAGCCTTCCCAATTTCAATTATTTTCCCGCGAAACTTTTTTATTAATTAATAGCGTTATTTTACTAACTGCAGTTGCAACTATTACGCTTGGAACACTTTATCCTATTGTGCTAGAAGCTTTAAATCTTGAAAAAATATCGATAGGCGAACCGTATTTTAATACCGTATTTGTGCCTATTATGTTACCGGCTTTATTATTAATGGGATTAGCACCGCATGTACATTGGGAAAAACAAAGCTTTTTGGCTTTGTGGAAAAAAATGGGGTTGGCTTTATTATTAAGTTTATTGTTAGCTTTCCTGCTTCCTTGGAGCTTAGGCTATCCTTTTGGGTTTTTAACTTGGATGGGAATCTCCCTTGGCCTCTGGATTCTTTTATCGACTCTACAATCTCTCTTAAAACAAAAAACGGGGCTAAACCATTGGGCTATGATTGTTGCGCATATGGGCATCGCAATTTTAGTGATTGGCGTTAGTGTCAATAAATCTTATAGTGAAGAAAGGCAAGTGAAAATGCAGCCGGGAGAGAGCATCATGCTAGCTGGCTATCAATTTACTTTTGATAGTTTAGATAAAACCAAAGGGCCTAATTTTGAGAGCATTAAAGCTAATTTTACTGTTGGGAATGAACCTATTTCTGCAGAACAACGTATTTACCCCCATGATCAAACCTTAGGAAAAACAGGCATAATCTTTAATGGTTGGCGTGATCTTTATCTCGCTTTAGGAAACTCATTGCCGGATGGTAATTGGTCTATCAGAATTTATTACAAGCCTTGTGTGCGTTGGATTTGGTTTGGAGGATTCATGTTATTAATAGGCGGCATGATCTCTTTACTAAACCATTATCAAAAAAGACGGGGAGCCCTATGAAGAAATACCTACCCTTAGGCTTATTTTTATTAATCGTTATTTTGCTATGGCGTGGTTTAGGGCTACATCCAAATCTAATACCCTCCCCATTGATCAACAAACCAGTCCCTACTTCTCGCTCTGTCTTTTTAGGACAGGTAACGTTATTGAATGTTTTTGCTTCCTGGTGTGAAGCTTGCGCTGAAGAACAGGGTTTTTTAAATCAATTAGCCAAAAACAATAAAGTACGAATCATAGGCTTTAATTATAAAGATACGCCTCTCAAAGCTAAAGCCTGGTTAAAACAATATGGTAATCCTTATCAAAATATTATGGTCGATAGCAAAGGTGAAACCGCTATTGATTGGGGGATTTATGGTACTCCGGAAACCTTTGTAATCGATAAGAAAGGCATTATTCGCTATAAAGTCTTAGGGGCAATTTCCCCTGATCTATGGGAAGAGACTTTGGGACCTTTGATTTTAAAATTAGAGAGTGAGACGCTATGAGACGGCTATTAATGATTTTTTTAATATTACTGCCCTTAATCACTTATGCTGCTGAAGATAGTTATCAATTTCAAACTAAAGAAGACCAAGCGCGTTTTTCAGCATTAACCGGGGAATTACGTTGTTTGGTTTGTCAAAATGAAACTTTAGCCGCATCCAATGCCGTTTTAGCTTCTGATTTACGCGGCCAAATCTATCAGAAAATGATACAAGGCAAAACTGATAAAGAAATCGTTGATTATTTGGTTGAACGCTATGGAAACTTCATTTTATATCGTCCACCTCTGCATTTAACCACCGTGGGATTATGGTTTGGGCCTTTTTTATTACTTATCCTAAGTATAGGTTATTTACTTTATTATGTTCGTAAAAACCAGCGAGAAAAGCGATGACTTTACTTTATTTTAGTTTGTTTTTAATGACTTTAATTGCGGCAGGTTTTATAGGACGCCGTAGCTTGGCTTTAGTCCTAATCCTTATTTCATTGGGTACTTATAATTACTTTATAAAAACAGAAGGTCTAGCCTATTGGTTAAAAGGCGGCGAAGAACATTATCAATTGATGGTGAAATTTAATGAGTTAGGCGGTATTGATGGCATCATACAACAGGTGAAAAAGAAGCTCGCTTTAAATCCAAATGATAAACAAGGGCAGGAAATTTTATTGAAACTTTATAAAATGAAAAAAGGCCAAGAGTAATTATTCTTGGCCTTTTTTATGCTAAAAATTACTTCTTTTTAGCAGCTTTTCTCTTCTTTCTTTTAACAGCTTTTTTTGCTACTTTAGCAACTTTACGTTTTTTAGCTGGTTTACGTTTTGCTTTTGCTGCTGCTTTCTTTCGTTTAACTGCCATAATAACTTATCTCCATATATGGTTAAAATTAAAGTATACCAAATGAATATTACCATGAAAATCATTAATTTACGAATACTACGAATAAGAAAAACACTAAGGGTTATCCCGTATTCTGATTATCTGTTTACTTAAGCAAATAAAGCTATAAAATAGGCGTTATAATTTAATACGAGGTGTATTTTGAAAAATAAAATAATACTAATGTTATTGCCCTTTTTAATGGGAACGTCTATCGCTTATGCTTATCCTAAAGAAATTATTCTTATAAGACATGCAGAGAAACATACTGAAACAGCAGGTTCTTCCCTTTCTCCTAAAGGCGAAGCACGAGCCATAGGTTTTTCTGTGTTTTATATGAAAAATGCAGATTCTCTTTTTCATGGTAAACCCGATTTCTTCATTGCAACTGATCCTAAAGGCTCAAAAGCAATAAGAGAAGTTCAAACCTTATTACCGCTTTCAAACCTGTTAACGATGGAAAATCCCGGAGCAGATTATACTATCTTGCACCCTTTTATTAATAAAGATTGGGCAAAAATCCGCGATTATCTGGGTAAGGCAAAGTTTAATAAAAAAATTATATTAGTCTGTTGGGATCATGCTTTTTTACCTGAATTAGCTAAATCGCTAGGGGTTAAAGCTGAGTTAGTCTCTGACTGGGGCCATAATGATTTTAGCACTATTTGGGTGATTAATTATGACAATAACGGCCGTGTTAGCGAGTTCAAAGCCATCAATGGGGATGATTTTTATAAAGTTTACCCTTACAAAACATGGGAAGAACTGAATGATAAAATCAAACCCGATTAAACATCTTAAATAGCTCTATCGGCACTGGAAACACAATGGTAGAGTTTTTTTCTTCAGCTATATTAGATAAAGTCTGTAAATAGCGAAGTTGTAATGCTTGCGGTTCGTGGGCTAATACTTGTGCTGCTTCTAGAAGTTTATGCGAGGCTTGTAATTCCCCATCAGCGTGAATCACTTTGGCACGACGTTCGCGTTCTGCTTCGGCTTGTTTGGCAATAGCCCTAATCATACTTTCATTTAAATCAATATGCTTAATTTCGACCATGCTAACTTTAATTCCCCACGTATCCATATGTTCATCTAAAATCTTTTGAATATGGGCATTTAATTTATTACGTTCTGCGAGCATTTCATCTAAATCATGTTGGCCTAAAACGGATCTTAAAGTAGTTTGGGAAAGTTGGCTTACGGCCATTGAATAATTTTCTACTTGAATCACAGCTCTTTCTGGGTCAACTACGCGGAAATAAACAACCGCACTCACACGCACGGAAACATTATCATGGGAAATAATATCTTGGGGTGGAACATCCATCACAATAGTACGTAAATCAATGCGAACGAGCTGTTGAATAATCGGGACAATAATAATTAAACCTGGGCCTTTGACGCTGCTAAATCTGCCCAAAGTAAAGACCACCGCGCGTTCATATTCTCTAAAGACATAAAGAAAAGTGAAAATAAAAAATAATACTAAGACAGCAATCGCAATATATACCAGCATGTTAACCTTCGTGATTCATGTCATTCATCATACCCAACACATAGCCACCAATTTCCATCGTGCTATCTAAGTTGGCTTCAATATACTCTCTTACACTCTCTGCATTTTCACCTAAAAATTGAACACCAATCCCTTGATACACATGATAAAGCGAATTTTTTGGGATTATCCAAACCACTTTTCCTTCAATTTTTTCTGTTTGACCAAGCAGTATTAGATTCACGGTCACTTTCTCTTTTAAAGCATAGGATTCTGTGGTCGGTATAAATAAGCCGCCATTATTAATAAAAGGCATATAAGATAAATTGAGTTCAGATTGATTTTTTACAGCATACTCAAGTTCACGGTTAGCCATGATGGGTCATCCTAAGAAGGCCAGCAAGCGGCTGGGGTTTTAGTTATGGTTCCACTTACCACTGTTAAAGTGAGGGTGGAACAAGAAGTTCCACTCTCAGCGTCGCTGGTTTGATTTCCAGTTGCCGTTGCTGTAATCGTATAATTGGTAGCCGTATTGACGGTAACGGCTAAATTATAATAACCTTGCGGTGATGTCGATCCAGAATAAACATTGGCAAGCGTTCCATAGGTAGCATTGGTCGATCGATACCTTTCTTCGCCGAGTGAAACTGCCAAAACTGCATTAATGCCATCGGATCGTCGCCCTTTTAATTCGTAAGTTACAAAAGAAGAAATAGCAATTTTTGCAATAATTGCAAAAATTAAAACGACAATTAATAATTCAATGAGACTAAAACCACACACTACGCCCATTTTTTTTTGCATAATACCTCTTTATACCGTCGTTCCCATTTTGAAAATAGGCAAATACATTGCGATAACAAACGCACCAATAATAACACCGAGCACAACAATAATAAGTGGCTCCAAAATAGTACTTAAATTATCGGCAATCGAATTCACTTCATCTTGATAATAACCCGCAATCGTATTCAACATTTTAGGTAATTCACCTGATGCTTCTCCCACCGCAACCATTTGTATCACCATGTTGGGGAAACAATTGGTATCCGCCATCGATCTGGATAGCGGATGCCCACTCACTAACTCATCACAAACATGTAATATGGCTTTGGTATAAACTCTATTGCCGACGATATTTACCATGGTTTTCATGGCATCGACAATGGGAACACCCGCATCTAAAGTAATCGCAAGTGTACTAGTAAAACGCGCAATCGTTGCTTTTTTTAAGATATTGCCAATGATCACCGTACGCAAACTCAATTCATCAAACTTATAAGCAAAATTCTCATTGGTACGCAAGAGATAGCGCATTCCCCAAATAATAACAACCAGTACTAAGATAATCATCCACCAATAAGATCGGATGTAATTTGATAAATGAACAACAGCCATCGTAAAACCGGGTAATTTAGTATGAGCGTGAGTAAATAAAGTTTCGAATTGAGGTATGACAAACAGTAATAAAATTAAACTCACGATTAATGCAACTGCGACAATAGTCGCTGGATAAATAAGCGCATTACGGATTTTACGTTTTAATATTTCACCTTTTTCAAGATAATCTGCAATGCGTTTTAATACTTTATCTAAAGTACCTGATTTTTCACCGGCTCTGACTAAATTACAAAAAAGTGGATTAAAATATTCGGGATAATGACTTAAAGAATCTGCAAAAGTAGTCCCTGAAGAAATGCTCGCTCGCAATGATACGACAACTGATTCTAATGTTTCATTTTCTTGATCGCGCGAAATCACATCTAACGCCTGAATAATAGGCATACCAGCTGATATCATCGTAGAGATATAACGAGTAAAAAATACAATTTCTTTGGAGGTAATTTTTTTAGGTCCAAAAGCAAAAAGCTTGCTTTTAAGTTTAAGGCTTATGACCTCAATATCCAAAGATTTTAATTCTAATTCAGCCGCACGTTCATCCGCCGCCTGTACTACCCCTTTTACGCGATTGCCTTGCTTATTAATTCCAGACCATGCGTATGCTTGAACTTTGTCGGACATAAGACCACCTATTTAAATGAACGGTTTAATTCGGTAAGACTGGTGATACCTAATCTTACTTTTTCAAGGCCTGCTGTTCTTAAATCCTGAATTTTTTCTTTTTTTGCTAATTCTGAAAGTTCTATAGAATTTGCTCCGCGCATAATCAAAAGTCTCATTTCTTCGCTAATAGGCATGACCTCAAAAATTCCGGTTCGACCTTTATAACCATGGGTGCAACGCTCGCAGGATCCTGCTTTAAATAACTGCAATTTGCTAATCTCATCTTTCTTAAACCCTTCGGTCAGTAAAATATCTTCAGGGATTGTTTCTTTTTGTTTGCAGTGGTTACAGAGGACTCGCAATAATCGCTGCGCAATCACAATAATTAATGCAGTAGCCAGATTAAACGGTTCAACACCCATACCCATAAGTCGCGCAACGGTTTCGGGTCCGCTATTGGTATGTAAAGTGGATAAAACTAAGTGTCCGGTTTGTGAAGCTTCAATGCTAATTTCAGCAGTTTCTAAATCTCGAATTTCACCGACCATGATGATATCTGGATCTTGACGCAAGAAAGAACGTAACACAGTCGCAAAAGTCAAACCTACTTTAGGATTCACATGGACTTGATTAATCCCCTTCAAAGGAATTTCCACTGGATCTTCAACCGTCATAATATTATCTTCAGTGGAATTTAAATAATTTAAGGCAGAATAAAGTGTAACGGTTTTACCGCTACCGGTTGGTCCTGTCACTAAAATCATGCCTTGGGTATGCCCTAGTGCATCTATAAATAGATCTTTTTGGAAAGGCTCCATTCCCAACTCATCAAGACTGTGAGAAATCTGACTAGGATCTAACAATCTTAATACTATTTTTTCTCCATACAGCGTAGGACAAACACTCACCCGAGAATCTAATACCCCTCGATGCGGCAGGGTTAATTTAAAGCGGCCATCTTGTGGAATACGATGCTCGGTGATATCTAAATTCGACATAATTTTAATACGCGCTAATAAATAATTAGCAAGTTTAAGGGGGGGTTGCGCAATTGGATAAAGAACGCCGTTTATTCTATAACGAATTCGAAATTCGTTTTCATAGCGTTCAAAGTGAATATCAGAGGCATGTTTTTCAACCGCATCCAAAATAATTTTATTTACATAATTAACAACTGGAGCGCTATCTGCATCATAAGAGGCAACTTCTGTGCTTTCATCTTTAAATGCTTTAATATTACTGGTTTCAGAGTCTTGTCCACCACTGTTTTGATTGATTTCAGAAACAATTAATTTATTTAGCATCTCATCAATCACACGTGCTAACTCAGCACCTTCAGCTATTAACAACCGCACATCTAAACCTGTTAAAAACCGCACATCATATAAATTTTCGATCGTAGGATCAGTAATCGCTAAATATAAAAAACCTTTTTTAATAAAAAGCGGTAAAGCTAAACGTTTTCTGACTAATTGAATATTAAGAAATTCTGTAGGCACCAATTCAAGATTAAACGCTTTTATTTCACAAAGTGGTAATCCAAAATATTCTGATGTCGCTTTGGCAACTATAGTGGGATCTAATAATCTTTGTTTAACGAGATAATCAACGTATGAAACTTTATTAGTACTGGCTTGTTGTAAAGCATCAAGAGCGATTTTCTGGTCCAGAAAACCGCTCTCGGAGAGATAGTAAGCAAAGCCACTGAGCGAACTCTTTGAAGATATCTCTTCCATATCGAGTTCCTATACCAGTTAACTTTTCTAGGTTAGCAAGTACCTTGTGCTTGGCAAGTACCTGTTGCTGCCCAAATTAAGATATTATTACCGCCACCGTTTGAAGTGAGCGTTGGTGTTAAAATATAAGTTCCACCACCGGTAGTAGCAGCTAACCCTGTACCTGTAATCACACCACTAGCGCCCACCGTCACAGAAGTCACGTTACCAGAAGCACCTAATGCCGCAGGAATACCATTGCTACCTGCTGTACCACAAGCCGTTAACGCAGCAGCAGTGCCACCTTGTTGTTGGAAGCAATTTTCGATACCTAATTTAAAAGGAGCGGTTGCTTGGATTACTTCAGAAAAATAAGCTCTTTTAGTATAACTTTGATAAGTAGGAACCGCGACAATGGCTAGAATTCCAAGAATAGTGACGACGATTAATAATTCGATCAAGGTAAAACCAGCAGAGGTCCTCAAGGTGGATTTCATTTTACTACTCCTTTAATAAAATTTTTCAGGGCTAATCAGTTGTTTAGTATAACATTAGTTAAAACCATTCGACTACACTTTTTATCAGACGGTTTTTTCAAATAACTGTCTTTTTGCACCACTATTACGACACTCTTCATCCGTAACAATATTTCTTAACACTAAATCATTTAAAGATTGTTCCATCGTACACATACCAATATCACTGCTAGTTTGTATCACTGAATACATCTGCGAAATCTTATCTTCTCTAATTAAATTGCGTATAGCAGGTGATCCCAACATAATTTCATACGCTGCAATTCTTCCGCCAGCATTGGCTTTCAATAAAGTTTGCGAAATAACGGCCTGTAAAGATTCTGATAACATATTTCTGATAATATTTTTTTCACCGCCTGATGGAAAAATATCCACAATACGGCTAACTGCTCTAGGAGCAGACATAGTATGTAAAGTGCCTAAGACCAAATGTCCGGTTTCGGCCGCCGTTAAAGCTAAACGTATGGTTTCTAAATCTCGCATTTCACCGACTAATATAACATCGGGGTCTTCACGTAACGCTGCGTGAAGCGCTGTGGAAAATGCTGCCGAATCGCGATAGACCTGGCGTTGATTGATAAGACTTTTTTTACTTTCATAGATATATTCAATAGGATCTTCAATCGTAATAATATGTCTGGCATCGTTTTGATTAATAAATTCAATACAAGCCGCCAACGTTGTACTTTTGCCGCAACCGGTAGGACCCACGACTAAAATTAGCCCGCTAGATAATTTTAATAACTCTTTAAAAACAGCCGGCGCACCCAACTCTTCCAGTGTTGGTATTTTAGTGGTAATAACACGAAATGCAGCAGCAACCCCGCGTGATTCGTGATAAGCGTTCACCCTAAAACGAGCATCTCCTTTTGGACTAATAATAGCGAAATCTAATTCTAAAGAAGATTCAAACGCTTGTTGTTCATCATTATCCATCACGCTATAAACAAGGTTCTTAGTCAGTGTGGCATCTAAAATAGGGGCGCCTTCCACAGCAATTAAATCACCATCTATTCTTAAAATAGGTGGCGATCCAGGAGTAAGATGTAAATCAGAGGCTTTTTTTTCTACGCTTAAATTCAATAAATAAGCTATATCCATGTTATACCTCTAATTTCCTTTTTAAAGAAAGTGATTGGGGTGTGGGAGGAGATAGCTGTAAAAATTGTTCTAAATGATGGTCAGCTGCTAAAAGATCGCCTTCTTTATAATTTAATTCAGCTAACTCAATTAAAGAAGTCGGACGAGTTGGATTTTCAGCTTGGGCTTTTTCAAAATACATTTTTGCAGCTTTAGGATCGGGGATCTTTAAAGAACAAAGCCCGGCATTTTCATAAGCACCGGCTGAATCTAAATATTTAGGATCTTCTGTGGCTAATAAAAATTGCTGAACGGCTTCTTGATAAGAGCCAGTTCTACAAAGATAAGTACCGTAATTATTCAAAGTATCCCCTCGCTTAGGCGCAAGTTCTACGGCTTTTAAATAATATTTTTGAGCTTGTTTAGCATTTCCAGTCACCTCTAAAAAGTAGCCCATAGAATACCAAGATTCAGGAATGCTAGAATCCGCATCCAAGGCCAATAAAAACTTTTGTTTTGAGCGTTCTATATCTTTTCTTTCTAAATAAGCCATTCCCATACGAATATTCAGTTTGGCAATTTCATTTTTTTTATCTTCTTTATTAACTGAAGAATCCGTTGTAGTACAAGCCGTTAAAAATAAACAAAACACTATAATCAAAACTCTATTTACCATTTATTCTACCCGTTCACATTTTTCTATAATTTTAGGTGTGACAAAAATCAATAATTCTTGTTTATTATTTTTAATAGCACGATGATTAAATAACCGCCCAAAGAATGGAATATCACTAAAGAATGGGACTCTATCTAATGTATTGGATTTTGTAATTTGATAAATACCACCGATAACCACGGTCTCATTATTTTCAAGCAAAACATAAGACTCAACATCTTGAGTATTAATCGTAGGAGGGCCAAATGCGGTAGGTACGGTAATCGTTGAACCCGCACTCACTTGTTGCTGTGCTATCACTAAAGGCTGGCCAACAGAATCTTGTGAGGCTTTAATTCTTAAGATAATTTTATTATCGGGTGTGATTTGCGGAATAATAACTAAACTTAATACCGCTTTGATAAAACTAATCGACGTCGCACCGCTTGAAGTCGCTTCTTGATAAGGAATTTGTTGTCCTGTTTCAATCACGGCTTTTTGTTGATTCGTCGTGACTACCCGGGGTTTAGAAATAATTTGTGTATGCCCTTCTTCTTCCAAGGCAGACAATTCTAAATCTAATAATACTGGCCCGAGGCGCGCTAAAGCCAATCCTATACTCGCAGGATTGGTCCCCGTCGATAGAAGTGCGGCGGGTACGTTAAAATTCAAACGCTGATCAATAGGGGTAACGTTAGCCACATTAATTCCTTGGGCTAATTGGTTAGCTCCAGGGAGAGTACCTGATAAACTCTTAGTATTACTTAAACCAAATCTCACCCCTAATTGAGCTTCATAAGTAATATCCATATTCACAATGCGTGCTTCTATGGAAACTTGTCTGGCTGGAATATCTAATTTTTTAATAAACTTCACCAACTCAACCAAATTGGTTGCGACATCACGCACGATAATACTGTTAGTTCGGCTATCGACACCCACTTGACCGCGGGGGGTCAGCAAAGCACTGCCTTCTTTGCCTTTTAAGATTTCCTGTAACTTAAGTGAATTAGTATATTTCAAGCGGATAATAATAGACTTTAATGGCGCTAAATTTGCAATGGCTTGTGCTGATTGTAATTCTTTGGTTTGGTTTTGATTAATATCATCTGCCGTACTAATAAAAACCGCGTTGCCTATTTTACGTGAAGCCAATCCATGAGATTGTAATACGATTTCTAAAGCTTCTCTCCAGGTAACATTTTCTAAATTAAGTGTCGTGGTTCCCTTAACCGCATCACTAATCACAAAATTCAATCCAGAGGTTTTACCAATCAATTGCAGTAGTGTTCTAATTTCAATATTTTGAAAGTTTAGACTTAATTTATCGCTATTCGGGGTAGTATTAATAGTCGGCGATGAAACGGGGGCCGTAACAGTTAAATTAGGCGAAGTAGGCAATAAAGAAGGTTCAAGCGCATATGCATTGATAGAAAATACTATAGAAATAATTACTATTTTTTTTAAAAAACCTTTAACGATACTTGTCCTTGTCATTCGCTATTCCTTTAACTGTAGGGTCACAACTTTATTGGCAGTTTTTTTAATGCCCTTTTCCAAAACCTCGACATGACTTGAATCAATTTTGGTGATTATACCATAATTATTTCCAAGTGGGTCTCCTACTTTTGCCTCAAAGATTTTTTGATCGGGCGTTAAAATATAGGCAATGACTTCGTTATTTTTAGTGATCGTCCCCTCAAATTGTAAAGCTGCCATAGGATAAGACTGCAGGGGCGGACCCCCTGTGCTTACTGCTGTTCCTCCTCCACCTTGGCTTGCAGTAGAAGAAACATAAGTCACAGGCTCTGGTAATTTAAAACCCACAGAAGCTATTTTTTTACTGTTTTTAGCAGCGGCTTCTTTGGCTTCCGTTACAAATTTTTCTAATTGATGTTGACGTGTTTTATCACCGCCACAGCCAGATAAAAGCGACAAGCTTAACACTATTAATAAATATCGGACCCAAAGAATCATGCAATTATCCTTTGTAAATCAAAAATACTAAATCGGCGGTCAAAGGCGTGTCCGAATTGATAGGTTTAAACACTTGAGAAGAAGAAACATCTGCCGCTGCACTTCCCGTGATAGAAAAATCCCCAACCGTAACTAATTTGGACATATTAGCAACACTGCTAATAAATCCCGCAATTTGATCATAAGTACCCTTCGTGGTGATTTTAACCGGGATTTTTGTGTAAATATTATCTTTAATTTCTGCGCCCGGATCAAAAGTACTGAATTTCAAACTATTTTCATTCCCTAATTTCAAAATCATATCTAATAATTCTGGCAAAGTCGCCGTCGTGCTTAATTGATTTCTCCATTCAGCCAGACTGGCCTTAACTTTGGGAAGATGAGAAGCATCCGTTTCAGCAGCAAAACGATTACTAAGACTCAATTTAAACTGTTGTTTTAAATCTTCTTGTTGTTGTAACCCCTCTTTAATACGCGCATCGAAACTCCCTAAATCCCAGTTATAACCTAAATAAAAAACAATTAAACAAACAGCGCCAACGAGAATAGCTTGCACCATCCAAGGGGCCTCATATATTTTCTTAATATCAATCGTCATCATGAGGTGATTACCCTTTTTGCTCAGCGTTTAATAAAAATTCGGTTTTTTCCCCTTCCGCCGCGCCTTCTTTTATTTTTGTGAGCGTTGGTTGATTAAAGATAGATGATTTCGAAATATTTTGTAAAAATACGGTTACTTGTGAATCTGATTGCGCCAATCCGCCTAAAGTAATCATACTTCCATTACGAATAATCTTATTGATTAAAACCGTATTAGGCACCAAAGTAATTAACTCATTCAATAAACGAACCGCATCATAATTTTTTTTACGCAAACTAATAATAAAGTTAAGTTGCGCTTCAATATCATTTTTTTCTTTCCCCTGTAAAGTAGTAGCAGAGGATGCCGTTTGTTGTTCGCTAATTTGTGCTTTTAAATATTCATTAAGATCTTCTTGATTCCCCACAATATGATTAAAATGCATATGAACACACAAAATAATAAATAAAGTTAAGCCAACACTTACGCCCAGGATGAAAATAAAGCGAGTCTTCTTGAGTTTTCTGGTTTGCTCCCGCCAAGGTAATAAATTTATTTGGATCATTTTATTCCTCAAATTACTCGTAATGATTTTTACTTAACGCTAAACCACAACATTGCACCAATGAAGGCGCTTGTTTTTGCAAATTTGCATTATCAACCGATGGGGCTAGTGTCATTTTAACAAAAGGATTAGCTAACACCGCTTCAATCCCTATTTCTCCCGCTATAAATTCAGCAAATCTAGGAATTTCAGCGGCACAAACCCCCGATAAAAACATTTTTTGAATCGCAATATTAGGCCGGCTCGAATAAAAATATTGCATGGTATGTCTTAAATGCAACCCTAAAGTATTTTTTAACATCTCATCACTGATACCATTAGCTTGGTTTTTTGGCATCACTGAACGACCATCATAGTTTAATTCATAAGTATAAATAAGATTCCCTTCGTGTATCACAATCAAAGTGCTTAGCGTATAGCTTAAGTTTAATAAAGCGATGGTTTTGAGTTGCGGTGATTCTTTGGCTATTAATCCTAAAGCTCTTTCGAATGCATAACAATTCACATCGACTACTTTAATATGTAAACCCGCTGAGCGAATAATTTCTAAATAAGGATTTACCTGACCTTTACGACAAGCAACCAGCATCACTTCTTTTTGCGGTGATCCATCAGACGCTTTGCCTAATACCACAAAATCTAAATAGATATCATCAATCAAATTAGGGAAAAGTCGATTGGCTTCAATCCAGACACGCGATTCAATTTCATCTTTGGTTAATTTATTGCTAACCAAAAAATTTTTAATAATCGCCGAGGATCGCGGGATGGCTAAGGCTATATTTTTAGTCGATAATCCCGATTGTCTAACAACATCTTGGAGAATACGTGCAACAGCCGCACTATCTTTGATTTCCTCTTTAACGACAACACCAGGAGGCAACGGCGTAATAGAAAAATATTCAACTTCATACCCTTTTTCGGTGGTATTTATTTTCAAAAGTTTTATACATTCAGCAATAATTTGTAGACCAATCAAATTATTATGCGATTGGCCCGTCAGGGAAAAATCGGCCAGAAGTTGTTTGCCGAGCAGCCAATACTCTGCCATGCGTAATTTGATTAAACGCCAAGTTTCGGAAACCGGTTGTTTGAATGTGTCTTTAAGCAAGGATCCCTCCTCAGTGCTTAGTCCTTTATTCTACAAGTTTTTTCACCCTAAATACTAGGCTGGTGTTATACTTATTTAAATTCTTTAGGATTTAGGGTATGGATATCCGAAAAAAATGCTTAGGCATCAATTTAATTGAACTTTTAATTGTCCTTGCCATTGTCGCCGTCTTGGCTAAAGTAGCCGTCCCTTCTTTTATTGATTTTTTGAGAGTAAGCCAAGTCACAGGCGCCACCCAAACACTTTATTACACCCTACAATATGCCCGTAGCGAAGCCATTAAAAGAAATGCCACAGTCTATGTCGTTTTTCAATCCGGGAGTAGCTGGTGTTATGGGGTTAATGCAGGTGCAACTTGCAGCTGTAGCACGGCAGGAAACTGCGCATTAGGAGCGGTTACTGCTCCTAATGCAAAATTAACTCTTTCTACTACGGGATTATCGGGCAATCAAATCACTTTTGAAGGCACCCATGGCGCCACTTACGTCAACGGCCCACTACTCACTTTTACCGTCACTGGACAAACCCCAGCCTTGAGCATCAAAATAGGATCCTTAGGAAGTTTAAGTATTTGCTCCTCTACTGTTAGCGGGTATTCTGTATGCACATAACTTTTAAACTCTACAAAAAACTGGGTTTTACCTTCATTGAAATGCTCATAGCCTTAACTATTAATATCGTTATTCTTGCTGCTTTGCTCAGTATATTTAGTTCTAATTTAAGAAATTACACCCAAATGAATAATAACGATCAGCTTAATCAACAATTAGAAATTGCGATGGGTATTATGGTCAGTGACATACGCCGAGCTGGTTATTGGTCTGCTGCTAAAAACGATATTAATACCAACCAAAATAATAACCCATTTATGGCTGCAGCGACTGATTTAACCGTGACCGGTGGCAATTGCATCTTATTCACTTACGATCATAACAATACAGGAACGTTACCTTCTATTTCTACTACCAGCGATGATGATAGATACGGCTTTAGGTTAACAGGTGGGGCTTTACAAACCAGGCCCCCTGGCAATAACTTTAGTTGCGCTTCATCTGCTACCACTTGGGAAAATATTACCGATCCTAATGTTGTGACTATTACCAACCTCAGCTTTACTTTAGGTACGGTCTCAATCCCGGTAGGCCAAGCCCATCCGAGCTTGGCCTTACGCACTATTACCATTTCTATCACGGGAACATTGGTTGATAACACCACCATAACCAAAACCGTAACGCAAACGGTGAGGATTCGAAATGATAAATTTGCACCCTAAAAAACAATTGGGCGCATCTACTTTAATGATTAGTGCGTTATTGCTAGTTACGGCGGGTTTGATTATCACTTTTGCGGGCGGGTATAGCGCTCTGCAACAAAAAACGGTCAAAAACGAATACAATAATAACCAAGCTTATGAAGCTGCCGAAACAGGATTAGAATATGCGCTCAGTTTTTTACAAAGCAATAGTGGCACTGTTCTCGCCTCTCCAAGTGGTGGATTTGTTAACTATACGATTGCAACCACTACACTGCCGAATAATGCAACCTATAGTGTGGTTATCACTAACCCTACGGCAAGTGATTATAGTGTATTAACCATGACTTCAACCGGGATTAGCGCAGACGGTTCATCGACTCACATCGTCAGTCAACAAGCATCCAATGCGGGCGGTGCTGTTTCGCTTCAATATGCGATGACGGGTCAATCCAATATTATCTCTAGTGGTGGTATCACCATCACAGGAACTAATGGATTAGATGCTGGCGGATTATTTATTTCATCCGGTCAGAATAATATTTCCAGCACTAATCAAAATGATGCGGCTTTAGCCAGTCAAACGGGTGCCGCGCTTTTCCAGAGTATTTTTGGCATGACCCCTGCTGCTATGAAAGCTAAAAGCACTGTTTATTCCTCTTCAGGTTCCGTTCCTTGGGGCTCACTTTCCGGCGTTGTTTGGGTTGATGCCAGTGTTGTTAGCGCAGGAACTATCACAGCGGGTTCCGCTGCAAGTCCTGTAATATTAATCGTCAATGGCAGTTTTATTAGCTCAGGAACAGCAACCATCAATGGTATTTTATACGTGATGGGCGCAACGACAACTTCTGGTAATTTTAATTTAAATGGCGGCATCGTCTCTCAAGGCCAAATTACGATGTCAGGCTCAACATTTGCCTATAGCGCTCCTATACTCCAACGCGTCCTTACAGGAAGCGGTGGAAACTATACAAAAGTTCCAGGAAGTTGGAGGGATTTTTAAAATGAAATACTTTTCTTTAAAAAATAAAAAAGGCGCCTCTGTACTCTTAATAGCAGTTTTATTAATAGGCATTGCAGGCTTAATCATCACTTTTGCAGGAAACTATAGTAGTCTTCAGCAAAAAACTTCTACTAATATCTATATGAATAATCAATCCTATGAAGCCGCTGAAGTAGGCATTGAATATGCTTTAAGTTATTTACAAAACAATAGCAGCACCGTCACAGGGAGTCCTGTGTCTGGATTTATTAATTATTCTATTGCGACAACGACTTTACCTAATAATGCAACCTATGCGGTAGCTATTACCAATCCTACGGCTAATAATTATAATTTATTAACGCTTACCGCAACGGGAAAAAATGCGGATGGCACTTCCACTAGCGTTATTTCCCAACAAGTATACAAACCTTCTGGTAGTATCAAGAGCCTCGTAGAATCCCAAGGAAGTGTCGTCATGACAGGAAGCGCTGGTATCACTATCCCTTCCACTATGTCGACTTCTTTAATGTCAGGCGGCACTTTAAATATTTCCAATGGAGCTGCAACTTATACCGGAGATTCTAGTTCAAGAACTTTAGTATCAACTCAAGGGAGTATACAGTCTGATATTCAACAAAGCGTGTCTTCATTAGGTAGCATGACTGAAAGTCAGTATTTTTCTTCGGTATTTGGCACGAGTGAAGCATCAGAACTTGCAAGCATCACTGCAGGCGGTGGTCATGTTTATACTAATATAAGTGGTGGAAATTATACTGCAACCTTAAGTGGGATGAGCGGCACCTCAGTTTGGATTACTCAAAACGATGGCAATCCCGTTACGATAGGTGGGGGCGTTACTATTGGCACACCTGCCGCACCCGTCTTACTCATTGTTGAAGGTAGTTTAAATTTTGCAAATGGATTTACTTTTTATGGCTTTATTTATGCATCCGGCGGGGCTTCTGGTACCAATAACCTTGCGGGTGGCGGAAATATTTACGGTGGTTTAGCAAACTACGGCACGCTTAACATGTCGAATAATGCACAAGTTTATTATCAAGCATTATCAGGTGCTAATTATCCAGGTTCGGGTAATTACGCTAAAGTAGCCGGCAGTTGGAAGGATTTTTAACATGAAAATACGATTCAAACAACAAGGACAAGGACTGATTGAAACCTTAGTTGTCATGTTGATTGTATCGATCAGCGTGGTGGCTATTTTTCAATTCATCAACTACCTAAATTACAGCGGTAGCCTGACACGTCAACAATCCGATGCAAATTTAGTTGCGATACAACAAATCGAAACGCTGAGAAATTTTTCGGTACTTAATACCACCGCGGGTTATGTTGCTTATCAAGGAATTGCCTCAGGATCTGCCAGTGCAGTGACCATTAGTGGAACCAGTTATACACCCAGCTGGACTGTCACCACCACTGCAACACCACCTTATAAAGTCATCAACATGTCGGTTGCTTGGACTGATACTCGTGGGGCAAATCAATCCATCACTTTAGTGACTTATGTAGCAGGTGTTGATCCTGGTGCTGCTGCCTCATTTATGTAAATAGGAGATTTTATGAGATTTTTAATTGCTCTTATATTGCTATTAAGTCCTCTGCTAAGTCTTGCAGATATTTATATGGAAAAAAATGCGAATGGGGTTCCTTCGTATTCAGATGAGCCGATTGGTTCTAATTCAGTTAAAGTAGATAAAAATCAACTGAATCAAACGACCTCATCCATTGGTACTTCTGCCCCACCACCAACACCCAACGCCTCTTCTAAACCCGGCACACCGCTCAATGAAATTTACAATAAAAAACCTTACACGATTTTTGCCTTTAGTAACTTGTTCGATCAAGCAACCATTCAAAATCAACCCATTATTCCCGTCGATTTAAACATTAATCCACCCTTACAAGAAGGGGATAAAATCCAACTTTATTTAGATGGGACACTTTTTGGGGCGGGGGCTACGACTCATTTTGATATTCCCTATACCAGCCCAGGTGGAATCACGCGTGGGGCTCATACACTCAGAGCTTCTATAGTAGATAAAAATAACCAGGTACTTAAAGAAACCAATACTATTACTATTTTTGTCCATCAAGCCAGCATAAGAAATGGTTAGTTTTTGATCTATTAATTTATTTTCGCCTAGTATAGGCTCATTAATTGGTTAGCTTAAAACCCTCTTTTCTGATTCGATAGTATAATTAAGAAAATGGGGGGTTATTAAGATGACTGACCAAAAAGCCCAATTTGAGCAAATGATAGAACATGCGCCCAACAGTATTGTTCTGTTAGATGATTATTGCATTAGCTACGCCAATCCCAAATTTATTGAGCTTGTGAGTTCTGATGAGAGCACTGATGCTCTTCAAAGCAAACCCTTTATTAGTTATGTACATCCGAATTATTTAAAACATTTTATGAATTGGCTAAAAGAATTGCATAACACCCATCAATCTAAAAGTCTTGAATTGATCTTATTAAAAAGCAATGGCTCGCATGCCAATGTTGAGATTATGGGTAATTATATTCCCCAGGATGGAAAATTATTATTACAATTATTAATTAACGATTTAACTGAAAAAAAACGTCTAGAAACTGAATTACTCTATGTGGATCAAAAACATTCTTTAACAGAAAGCGTCGATGAAAAATTACTAGCGAATCATATTGAACACGCGCTTAAAATTGCTGAAGGCAATAAACACCATATGGCTCTCATGTTTTTAGATTTAGATCACTTTAAATTAATTAATGAATTGTATGGTCATAAAGCGGGAGATTTTTTAATCCAAGCGGTGACTCAAAAATTAAAAAGTGTGGCCAAAAAATCGGATATTATTCTGCCATTAGGTGGCGATAGGTTTGCTATTATTCTTCAAGAAATAGAAAATCTTAATTTTATTTCTCATCTGATTCAAAAATTTCTTAATGCCTTCTCGCACCCTTTTCTGACTAATTCTTTAGAACTTTATACGACTATTACTGCTGGCATTAGTGTGTTTCCAGAAAATGGCGTCGATGGAGAGACTTTGCTAAAAGCCGCAGAACTTGCGCATTATCATGCGAAACAAAAAGGTCAGAACAATTACCAATTTTTTACGCCGATCATGGCCAATCATATCAAAGAACAAACCGATTTATTGTATGACTTACGTCAAGCGATTATTAAAAACGAATTCTTTTTAGTTTATCAACCTATTATTAATACTCAAACGGGAAAAATCGTTAGCTTAGAAGCTTTATTGAGATGGTCTAGAGCGAATAAAGAAGTATTAATGCCCGCTGAATTTTTATCATTAGCCGAAGGCACAGGGCTTATTTTTAGTATTGGGGAATGGGCTATTCAAACCGCCTGCCAACAAAATAAGATTTGGGAAGAAAACGGCATTCATCCTTTACCTATTTCTATTAATTTATCCACCCGACAAGTGCATGTTTTGCATCGTTTATTAGATACTATAAAAACCACTTTGCAGGATACCAAACTTTCCGCCCAATATCTGGAATTTGAAATGAGTGAAAACGTGACAGTATTAGACATTGGCGCAGACAGTTTTCACGCCTTAAAAAAAATGGGGATTAAACTGGCTATTGATGATTTTGGTGCGAGCTATTTTTCATTAAACGAATTAAAACGCTATCATATAGATACTATTAAAATAGACCGCTCATTAATAAAAAACATGCAAGATAGTATTGCTGAGGCCTCCATCGTCAACGCCATTCTTGCCATGGCAGATAAATTAGATATAAACGTCATAGCAGAAGGGATTGAAAGCCGGGAACAATTGGATTATTTAAAAAATATAGGCTGTCATTACGTGCAAGGAAATTATATTTTCACCCCTCTCACAGCAGAGCAACTCTCACCCATCTTAAAAGAAAATGCTGAATCAATGGGGCTTAAAACGGCAAATGCAGAAGAATAATGAGGGTCTATCTGAAATGGGTAAAGAATAACCTTCGTTAAATCCATGTTACTAAAAACTCCTCCCCCTAAAGCTTTAATAGCAGCCTCTCTATTCACCCATAATTGATAAAACGTTTCTGCATCTTGTACTTCATTTTTAAAAAAACGTTTAGCCACTGCCTTATTATAAGTAGTTTCTTTTTTTTCTATATCTACCCCGAGTGGAATTCCTTGAGTAATGCCTAAAACTGCCCAATCCTTTGAGTGCGATAGATTAAACTCGAGCTTTTTAGGATTTTGCAAAAGAGCAGGTTTACCCTTTGGCCCATAAATAAATTCCAGCTTCTCGGGTGGAATATCGCTGTAATAACTTAAAATTTTACGCATTAAAACAGACACTGGCTCCGAAAAATCGGGTATAAAAATCTGCCAAATATGGACGGTCTTGGGAGGTAACAATCCGGGCATAAATTTCTCGTTCAAATTTAGATATTATAGTATGATCAGAGGACCAAGAGATAGGAGAAGACTATGACGAGTATTACCATGCAAGGAAAGCCTTTAAAAACTAACAGCGCCCTACCTGCTGTTGGCCACCCAGCCCCTAATTTTACTGTGACAAAAACTGATCTGACTGAAGCAGGCTCTAAAGATTTTATAGGAAAAAGAGTCATTTTGAGTATGTTCCCCAGTGTCGATACCGGCACTTGTGCCATAGCAATGAAACGATTTAATGAACTGGCCAATAAATTAAAAAATACCACTGTTTTATGCATTTCAGCAGATTTACCGTTTGCACAAAAACGTTTTTGTGCCGCTGAAAATTTACAAAATGTCATACCCGTATCAGTCTTTCGTCATCCTGAGTTTGGTATCAAATTTGGCGTCACGATTTCAGAAGGTCCTCTACAAGGATTACTTTCTCGTGCGATTGTGATTGTCGATGAAACGGGAAAAGTGATGTACACCCAACAAGTCAAAGAATTATCCGAAGAACCCGATTATGACGCGGCACTTTCCGCACTAAAATGACCATGCTAACTATTGAAGGCGTTCCACTGAATGAAATCGCAAAAAAAGTAGGCACGCCTTGTTATATTTATTCGCGAGCATTAATTGAAAACAATTGGAAAGCGTTTGAAAAATCACATTATAAAATTTGCTACGCCGTCAAAGCTAATTCAAACTTAGGAATTTTAAATTTATTTGCCAATAAAAACGCAGGATTTGATATAGTCTCCCAAGGAGAATTAGAGCGCGTTTTAGCAGCGGGTGGTAATCCAAAAAATATTGTCTTTTCAGGGGTTGGAAAAACCAAAGAAGAAATAAAATGCGCGCTACAAGTCGGGATTTATTCTTTTAATGTAGAATCCTGGCCTGAACTTGAACGTATTCAAGAAATCGCACAGCTAATGAATAAAAAAGCACCCGTGACTTTAAGAGTTAATCCTAATATTGATGCAAAAACTCACCCTTATATTGCAACTGGATTACACCATAATAAATTTGGTATTGAATTAAAAGAAATAACACACTTAAAATCCTATTCTCATATTGATTTGATAGGCCTTGGTTGCCATATTGGTTCGCAAATTATGGATTTAGAACCTTTTGGTGAAGCGATTGATTGTTTACTGAATCTTGCTAAAAAAATAAATAGCATCAAAATTCTTAATTTAGGCGGCGGTTTAGGCATTCAATATAAAGATGAAAAACCACCTTCTATAAAAGAATATCTTTCGTTTATTGAGCAAAAATTAAAAGATCAACCTTATGAAATTATTCTTGAGCCGGGGCGTTCTTTAGTTGGCAATGCAGGGATTTTATTAACAAAAGTTGAATATATTAAAGAAACGCCTTATAAAAATTTTGCGATTCTCGATGCGGGTATGAATGATTTAATTCGCCCCGCGCTTTATGATGCTTGGCATAATATTATTCCTGTCACACTACATACGGATATTAAACCCAAACTTTATGATTTAGTAGGGCCGGTTTGCGAGACGGGCGATTTTTTTGCACACGATCGTGAACTGGCTATAAAACCCGATGATTTATTAGCAATCAGCACAGTAGGTGCTTATGGCGCTTCCATGAGTTCAAATTATAATTCACGCCCCAGTATTGCAGAAGTATTAGTCGATAAAGATGAATTTTATATTTTAAGAGAACGAGAATCTTACCAAGACTTATTTGCTAAGGAAAAATTAAATGGACTTTACGTTAACGGATGAACAACGCCATTTTAAAAAATTAGCTAAAGAATTTTCCGAAAAAGAATTAGCTCCTTTTGCAAAAAAATGGGATGAAGAATGTATTTTCCCTATAGAAACCTTAAGAAAAGCCGCTGCCTTAGGATTTGCATCTCTCACGGTAGACTCAAAACTAAGTCGTTTGGATAGTGCTATTATTTTCGAAGAGTTAGCAACAGGTTGTGTTTCAACCGCAGCTTATCTTTCTATTCATAATATGGTTGTTTCTCTTATTGATCGTTATGCAAATACGACTTTACAAAAAAAATGGTTACCGCGTTTAGGAACGATGGAATTAGTCGCAAGCTATTGTTTAACAGAACCGAATTCTGGCTCCGATGCAGCCTCTTTACAAACGACCGCAAAACGTGAAGGTGATTATTATATTGTAAACGGCACTAAAGCTTTTATTTCAGGCGGATCCGCTAGTGATATTTATGTGTGCATGGTAAAAACCGGTGAAACCATTAGTTGTCTTCTGATTGAAAAAAACACTCAAGGTTTAAGTTTTGGAAAAAAAGAAAAAAAATTAGGCTGGCACAGTCAACCCACCACCATGGTATTTTTTGAAAACTGTCGCGTGCCGGTTGAAAATTTAATTGGCGAAGAAGGACAGGGTTTTAAAATTGCCATGAGTGCTTTAGATGGCGGACGCATCAATATCGCCGCATGCTCTTTAGGCGGCGCTAAAACTTGCTTACGTTTAACAAGAGACCATATGCACGAACGTTCGCAATTTAAAACTAAATTAGCCGATTTTGAAGTCTTACAATTTCGCTTTGCAGATCTTTTAACGGAACTTGAATCCGCTCGTTTATTAGTACATAAAGCGGCATTCACACTGGATAATAAAGATCCTCAGGCTACCCTTTATTGCGCGATGGCTAAACGTTTAGCCACCGATAACGCCTTTAATATCAGCAACCAGGCCCTCCAAATCTTTGGCGGGTATGGCTATATGGCGGAATACCCGCTGGAGCGAATTTTTCGTGATTTAAGAGTGCATTCTATTTTAGAAGGTACTAATGAAATCATGAGGTTAGTGATAGCCAAGCGCGCCTTAAGTCCTGACTTTTCCCTCGAATAATAGCTTGCTTTAAAATCGCCTTATAGTATAATATTTGAACAAATATTATACGAACGAGGATGATAAATGCAACGTCCAGATGGCGAAGGCCATACTATTAATTCAATTTTGAAGATTAAAAATCAAATTCTCTCAATTATGGGCGGAGGCTCAAAAGGGAGACTTTTTGCTGCCTTTTTGCTGCATTTAGACAAAACGGGTAATTTTCCTAATTATAAAAAATTTATGGGTTCATCAGCGGGTGGACTTATTGCCACGTTTTTAGGTGTAGGTCATAACCCAGTTAATCTCGCTGCTTATATTAGACAATTTGATCCCAACGATCTTGCCAAAGCACCCCATAATATTGATGAGTATATCCTTCCGCTTCGCATTTTCTGGAAAGTAGTCTCTTTTTTACAAAATGAAGGTTTTCGAGATAACCAGGCTATTAGAGAAAATGTTTTTAATAAAATTGCCGAATTAGGTGTTCCTGGAGATTTGACCTACTGGGAATTAAGAGAACTCGTCGAAGCACAAAATATCAGTATTAAAGAAGTTGAAGAGAAATTAAAACAATTTTTTGTAAAACGACAATTTTCAGAAGCAAACATCGAAGAAAAATTAGCACTCGTTAGAAAAGCACGCCCACGATTTGCAGATGTCGCCGTTACAGTTACGGATATTAAAACGAAAAAACCATTACTTCTTCAAGCCGATGATAAACGTTTTAAAGATGTCTCGCTTTGTGATGGGGCAGCAGCAGGTGCTTCTTTCCCAGGGGTATTTGGCTCGTATACCCTTAAAATTCATGATGAGAATGGTGAAGGAGAATATAATTTAGAATGCTCCGATGGCGGCATCCACGCGAATGATCCTGTCTTACTCTTGAATAATCCAGAACGAGACCGAACCACTGCTTTTCGACTAAGATCAGCTCCAGATAAAAATGAAGAACCTGAAAGAAAACCGGGCCTTTTTGATTTAATGAAAGCCATCCTTAATCACTCTTTTGACCCGAATCCACACCCCGTTTTATTGTCTTTTCAAGGAACAGTTTTAATTGATTCCATGAATTTTAATTTAAATGAATTAGAAACATATTCATTAGATGCAGGCGGTGCCATTGCAGCACGAGCAACACTTGCAGAAGAAAAAAGAGCTAATCCTGGGGAAGAAGTCGTTCGATTTATTATAGAATTTAACAAGCTTTTAAAAAATAAAGAATATGAAAAAGCGCTAGCGTATTTTTCTAAGCGTGATCAAATACCTGAATTAGAAAAACATATCGCTGAATTAAAAACAAAAGCCTTAACAGTGCTTAACAAGCATAGTAGCTATGACAAGGAATATAATGATTTAGTTTTTCATCTTGATGATAACGCTGCCCAAGAATTATATGATAGTTTTGAAATGGTTGAGAAACAATTTATACCTTCTGATCAAGCAATCGAACAAAAATTATCAGATGGTAGTCATAATAGAGAAGTCGCTGAAGCAAAAGAAAAAGAAGCGAAAAAAGTAGAATTTAAAACAACTCTAGAACAAAAAATTCTTCATGAAATTGCTCGAAGAGGTAACAGAGCTTATCATGAAGCTCATGGCGCTTTTCTAAAAAGAAAACAAGCGATCGAAGCCAAAGAAGCAAACGGTGCAGAAAACCGGGCAAAAGAATTACAACTATTGAGATCACCCGCGCCGGCGGAATATAAACCTGATTTCCGTGCAGCAGGGCTACGTCAGCAGTCTGAATCACTCACCTATCGTGCTCTTCCTCCTCCTATTGAACTCGCAAGAACGGCTTGTTGCCTATCGACTCCTCTTTTAGATGCAATCGTAGCAACCCTTGCGATTGGTCTTGTGATTATAAGTCACGGTTCTTTATTAGGTTTTGTTCTTGCAGGTTCAGGAAGTTTAGGTTATTACAGCTTGTTTAGACCAAGCAGTGAGTCAGATCGGGTTCATCCTAACTTTTTTGTTGCAAATAACCACCCAATCGTATAATATTTGACCAATTATTAAACTAATCGAGGAATTTTATGTCTCAAAGAAAAAATAGTTCTGATATGTCTAGTCCTTCTTCGGCTCCTATGATGGCCGCCGCAGTTGCAGCTGGGGCTGTAGTCGCCGCCGGCGCAGCTATTTTTAGTAGCGCGAGTGCTAGTGCGAAACCCGCGAAGACAGCACTTTTGCAAGGTATAGAAGCATTTGAGGCACAAAATCTTGAAGACGCATTAACCCATTTTGCTCAAGCGATTTATGATGGCGTGGAAGAAGCCCATTGGTGGGTACATTATCTTTATGCTCACACGTCAGAAAACGATAATAATCTTCATTGTCAAACGTACCATGAGTCGGATAAAGACCGATTAAACACAGAACCTAGTGAAAAATTTCAAGCGCTATACCAAAAAGCAGCTTCAGGTTTTTTTACTAAGATTACCGGAATTACTCCATTAAAAACATTCGAAACCCTAATCCAGGAAGATAAAATAAGTTCACACACTATAGTTGACGTTTCAGCATTGGTAAAAGGTTGTCTTTTGTTAGAGCAAGGTCAATTAGAATTAGCGTTAAAATTGTTTGAGACCATTCATACCAACAATAAATTCATCATTTATTGCCTAGCCGATATATTAGAAGCTTATGGATATTATGAACAAGCCGCAAAGAAATTTGAACTCTACCAGCGTGGCGGTGCGCCTAAAGATTTCACCAGCCGTACCGCCCATACCAAAGAATTAGCGGCTTATAAAAAATTTCTCGCCCCTTATCAGCATCTTTTCATTAATAAACCCGCTGATTTTTTACATCCGCTCATTAATCGCTTATTGGCTCTCGATCTTGAAAGCTTTAAAGATACGGATAAGATAGGCGATACTGCTCTGCATATTGCATCACGTCTTGGTCTCGGTACAGACGTATTACAATTTTTGACGAAAGAGGTAGGATTATCACCTCAGACTCTCAATAGAAAGCAACAATCGGCTTTGCATGCTGCAGCAGAAGGCAAAAATACAGATGCGATTCGTTTTTTTCATGCACGCGGTATTAATATAGACAGCAAAGACCAACATCATCATGCTTCACCCATGATGCTTGCGGTCATGCACGACCATGTGGATGGTGTAAAAGACATGTTACCGCACACAGAAGATAAACAATCGTTTGTTGATTTAGCGGTAAGACATGGTGCTACCACCGTCATTGAACATTTAGTCGCAGTTGATCCGCAAAAATTAGATGAAGGTGCCCCATTATTTGCCGCAGCTAGAGCAGTTCAAAAAAAGGCTTTTGATAAACTGCTTGAATTGGGTGCTAGATTAGATGTCAAAGTTGGCCCGCGCCATACGCTTGTTCAGTGGCTAGAAGAAAAAGAATCTGAAACATGGAAAGAGATGAGAGATACGCTAAAAAGTCGAATAGATCTTCGCGACACTAAATCCAAAGCGATTGCTGACGGTGTCATACGTGAACAAATAAATTATCCTGAAAAAAAACGCCTGGAACTTAATTATGAGCAAAAGAATTTCCAGGAATTTTTGATCAACAGTCTTAATAAGGACACATTTTACTTAAAACATCTGGCTCGTTTAGTCAAAGCAGACATTACCGATGAATTTGAGAGATTTACTGAAATCCTAAGGAAAAATTTAATCGATGAATTTAAAAAATATGAAACTTATCAAGGTATCCAAACCTCTTTAATCGAAATCTATATTAAAATCGTATGTAAAAAAGTGCAGGGACCTGTATCAATAGAGGATTTTTTGAGATCCCTGGAAAGCAGAATACACTTTGCGATTGATCGATCTGTGTTGGACTATTATGAAGGACTTCAACATAAGCTTTTCGAAGAAGTAAAAAGGGAAGAATTAAAGCCAGAAGTTCACACTCATTTAGAAGACTACTTGAAAGATTGTGAGTGGAAAGAAGAATTGAAAGAATTGTTATTAAACGATGAAAATTTTCGCAAACGTGCAGACTATCTTGCTTACCAAGAAGAGGGATTTAAGCGGTATTTAGAGGAAATTACTAACCCTATTTTCGCACAATATCCTAAGAAAGATAAAAAAGAAAAAGGAAAAGCCGCAAGACATCATCGTGTCGAGCCGCAAAGAAATCTTGAAAGAGTTAAACGCATACTTGAGCGCGCCACACTTCAGCATGAATCAGAGTTTCATCGAAAACGGAACGAAAATAGACCTGCTGTTCCTATGATTCGAGGGGATCAAAGGCATACACTAACCAGAGATGGCGCAAGAACCAATGCAAGTCTTCTCACTCGACAGTCTGATTCTCTTTTTGTGCCCATGCACGATCTTCGTCCTCGTGCGATTCCACGCGATCAACATAAACATGATGAAGATGAAAAAGAAACACCTGCTACATTAACAAAAGCACCCTCTGCTCCTCCTACGGACGAAAAAGATCTGCGGGTAGCCCCACCTGAAGCAAGACGAGCACATGCTTTTTACTCATCGGCTGCAGCAGCAACTGCGTCAGCGTCAGAGAGTGATGCCATCAATCTTCATTTGCACGAACAAAATAGAGAACATTACTTAAAAATGTTTAAAGAGATTTTAATAAAAGGTTTTTTTGAAGCGCAACTCATAGTCGATAAACGCTTGCAAGAAGCTCCGGGTGCTACTAGTACAGTGGCAACTGCTACCTCACAAATTGCAGCGAAAGCGACGGGTAATCTATCTGCTTATTTACTAATCGCAAGTAATGGAGCGCAAGTCATCGATTACTTGAAGACGAAATGGAATTTTTCCTCATACACAAATATACATAGTGCTTTTATAACCATCGGTAATAATGATCCTGAGATTATCATGACTAAAATTTCTGAATTTGCTAATGCTTTATATGATACTTTCCAATTTCAGATGGCATTATTAAACGGTGCTGGTCTTCAGCAATCTGCCATTAGAGATGCGAGTGCTATCTTGCAATATTTAGAAAAAGGAAATCATTTACAACAGTCCAGTTGGTTTGAAAGTTTAGGCACTGCTCTTACCCGCGGCCCCGCGTCAAAAACCCAGCAGGCTTATAATTCGATGACATTGTTATTCACTGGTGTAATAAAAGGGACTAGTGATTTGGATGGGCACCCAGTTCAAAAAAGAATTCCGAGCGATGCTACATTGAATTATGCTGGATTACGCCGCAATACGTGTATCGCCCATAATGGCGTCATATGGAGACCTTCAGTAGAGGATAACGCTTTAGCTTTGTATGGCGTGCGTTTCCCTTTCACCGACGCTGAAGAAGCGGGCGAATGGCTCAGTGCGATGGTATCTACCGGTCAGAAAGCACCTGAGAAACCTGCTACAGCAGCACGTGCACGCAGATAAAATCGTTTATCTGTGATAATCTTATAAGGTAATCTTGGACAAGGAAGTCTTGGAACCTATGTTTGAAAACCTCTTTCGTACTAAACCTTTTACACCCAATGGTAATGGCAATGGCGAGCATCATTTACATGCTTGTTTAAATGCTTTAGAGCTCACCTTATTAGGGATGGGGGCTATTATTGGTGCGGGTATCTTTGTATTAACAGGCGTTGCTGCTGCAACTAAAGCCGGGCCTGGGATTATGATTTCTTATGTCATGTCTGGTTTAGCTGCTTTATTTGCAGCGCTTTCTTATGCGGAATTATCAGCAAGTATTGGGGGTTGTGGAAGCGCTTATAATTATTCTTATACTGGGTTTGGAGAAATTATTGCTTGGATTATAGGCTGGGATCTTATTTTAGAATATATGATAGGAATTTCTGCCGTTGCTATTGGTTGGTCAGGTTATGTATCCGATGCGCTGCGTTCATCTAATATTACCATTCCAGCGAGTATTCTAAAATCACCCTATGAAGGCGGAATAATGAATTTGATCGCGGCAGCGATTATTCTTTTTATCGCTTTTGTCTTAAGTATAGGCGTTAAACATAGCTCACGTTTTAATGCCGTCATTGTATTAATTAAATTAAGCGTTATTTGCGCATTTATTTTTATTGCAGCGCATCATGTTCAACCTCATCACTGGCATCCTTTTTTACCGTTTGGTTGGAATGGGGTGATGCAAGGCGCAGCTCTCGTCTTTTTTGCTTATATTGGATTTGATTCGGTTTCAACCGCAGCAGAAGAAGCGAAAAATCCGCAACGTGATTTACCGATTGGCATTTTAGCCTCACTCGCCATTTGCACCACACTTTATCTTGTGGTCTCTGCTCTTTTAGTGGGAATTGTTTCTTATAAATCCTTAAATGTTTCCTCCCCCGTTGCCAATGCTTTATTACAAATTGGTGAACCGCTCGCGGCGGGATTCATTGCAGTGGGCGCAATTGCAGGGCTCACTTCCGTGATGTTAGTCATGTACTATGGTTTAAGTCGTGTGTTTCTAGCCATTAGTCGCGATGGTTTATTGCCCGCTTTCTTTGCACGCCTTCATCCTCGTACCAAAACTCCCGTATCGATTATTTTTTTATGCGGAATCGTGATGGCACTGATTGCAGGATTTGTACCTATCAAAGAAGCGGCGGAACTGGTAAACATTGGAACCTTAGCAGCGTTTGCTTTGGTGTGTGGCGGTGTCATTATCATCCGCTTTAAACATCCTGATTTGCACCGCCCTTTTAAATTACCTTTTTTCCCCCTAGTCCCTGCCTTAGGGGTCTTCTTTTGTGTGTATCTTATGCTACAACTGCCGCTTCATACTTGGTTACGGTTTGGGATATGGATGGCGGTCGGGTTTGTGATTTATTTTATGTATGGAAAGAGAAATAGCGTGCTTGAAAATAAAAGTGATTAATCCTTTTGATATTTTGACCATGCTTTGAAATCCTCGTCACAATCATCATTTGCTAATTGTTGTTCAAAACTAATATCTAATTTATCACATTCTTTTGACAGCCGTTGTTGCGCCAATTCCTTCAATGGTTCATTTTTTTTCATAATTTTACCTCATCTATGTCAGATTTTTCGCAAGCCATTTGCAGATTAATATAATTTGCGTGGCTCAAGATGACAAGCATTTAATATCGCTTAACTATATATACGGCTCACTTTTGATCCGATAGTTTTGGTAATCTTTGGGTAATAAAACGGCTGACCTTTATTAGCATATTTAAATCTATTCCTGTTTTAATTCCTAATCCATTTAACATATAAACTACTTTTTCGGTGGCCACATTCCCCGTCGCACCTTTTGCATAAGGACAACCGCCGATTCCTGCAACCGAGCTATCAATGACACTAATACCATATTCTAAAGCCACATAAATATTCACCAAAGCTTGGCCATAAGTATCATGAAAGTGCACGGCTGTTTGTTTCTCTGGGATTTTTTTCAAAAAAACATCCAGTAATTTTTTGGTAGAACCTGGCGTACCCACACCAATAGTATCGCCTAAAGAAATTTCATAACAACCAAAATCTAGTAAAGTCATCGCAAGATCGGTGACTGCTTTAGGAGCGATATCACCCTCAAAAGGACAGCCTAATACACAAGAGAGATAAGCCCGTACGGGGATATGATGTTTTTTGGCTGCATCCGTTACTTGTTTTATATTGTCTAGGCTTTCTTGTACTGTTGAATTGGTATTTTTTTTTGAAAAAGTTTCGGAAGGTGTTGTAAAAACAGCGACTTCTTTAACGCCCGCCGCTAATGCTTCGTTAAATCCTTGTAAGTTGGGTACTAATACCGGATAAGAAATATTTTGGTGTTTTTTAATGCTTTTAAAGACTTCTGTGTGATCCGCTAATTGTGGAATCCATTTGGGAGACACAAAACTAGTGGCTTCAATAACCGATAAACCGGTTTCTGATAATTGATTGATAAAATCAATTTTTATATCTGTTGGTACGATATTTTTTTCGTTTTGCAAACCATCACGAGGGCTTACTTCAACTATTTTGACAAAAGCGGGTAATGTCATTTATTTCCCCGAAAATTGAGGTTTTCTTTTTTCGTTAAAAGCTAATATGCCCTCAGCTCTATCTTTAGTGGCGAGTACACGCTTATACGCCTCTAATTCAAAATCGTAACCCGATTTAATATCAAATTCATGGGATTTATTAATCGCTCTTTTTATCTCACGAATAGCGAAAGGCGCATTTTCGCAAATTTTGTTGGCGGTAAACATCACTTCTTCCATTAATTTTTCGGGGGCACAAATTTTATTAATCACACCCCAATTTAACGCTTCTTCGGTTCCAAATTTATCCCCTGTAAAAGCTAATTCTTTTGCACGTCGTAAACCAGTTGCACGTGCTAAAGTCTGCGTGCCCATTGCACCTGGCATCAAACCTACTTTAACTTCAGGCTGAGAAAATACTGCATTTGATGCAGCATAAGCAAAATCGCTCGCTAATACTAATTCTAAACCACCGCCTATCGCAGCACCATTGACGGCAGAAATAACAGGGATAGGACAATCAACTAAATATCGCATAGCACCTTGTAACCAAACATGTTGCGATTGCCAATCTTCGAGGCTGATTTCTTTGCGTTCTTTAAGATCAGCACCTGCACAAAATGCATCTCCGTTAGCGGTTAAAATCACGCATTTTAAATGAGTGGGATATTGACATAAATTTCCAAATACATTTTTTAAATCTTGCATCATGACACTATTAATCGCATTTTTAATCTCGGGGCGATTTAGGGTCACCACTAAAATAAATTCATTTTTTTCTTCGACAATTAAAGTATTCATTACGTTACATCCTAAAAAGCCCAAATTGAGTTTCTTGAATAGGCGCATTTAAACTAGCGGATAATCCTAAGCCTAACATTTTGCGTGTATCAATAGGGTCAATCACGCCATCATCCCATAATCTAGCACTCGAATAATAAGCCTGACTTTGTTGGGTGTATTGATTAAGAATAGCTTCTTTAAGATCTTCATGCCCCACTTGCGCTAAGACATTCGCTGCTTGTTCCCCACCCATGACTGCTGTTTTTGCATTTGGCCAAATCCATAAAAATCTTGGATCAAATGCACGACCACACATAGCATAGTTTCCAGCACCATAACTTCCACCAATAATGACCGTTAATTTGGGGACATTAGCGCAAGCAACGGCTGTTACTAATTTGGCGCCATGTTTAGCAATGCCTTCTGCTTCCATTTTGCTGCCGACCATAAAACCAGTAATGTTTTGTAAAAATACTAAGGGGATTTTGCGTTTAGTACATAACTCTATAAAATGCACGCCTTTTAAAGCTGATTCAGAAAATAAAACGCCATTATTAGCTAAAATCCCAACAGGAATTCCATAAATATGGGCAAATCCACAAACTAAAGTTTTGCCATAAAGTGCTTTAAATTCATCAAATTCTGAATTATCGACAATACGTTTTATGATTTCTTTTACCTCAAAAGGATAGCGCGGATCTTCTGGGATAATGTCATATAATTCTTCTGGCTTAAGTTTGGGTTCTTTAGGTTCTTGTAATACTAACGAAATTTTTTTCTGCCAATTTAAATTGGAAACTAAAGTACGCGCGAGTGTTAACGCTTCTTTCTCTGTTTCTGCATAATAATCAGCAACCCCAGAGACTCGACAATGTAAATCCGCGCCACCTAATGCTTCGGCGCTCACTACTTCACCGGTTGCAGCTTTAACTAACGGGGGTCCCGCTAAAAAGATAGTTGCTTGGTTTGCCACCATAATCGTTTCATCAGACATGGCAGGCACATAGGCGCCCCCTGCAGTACAAGATCCCAAAACGACCGAAATTTGCGGTATGCCTTCGCTAGACATAATCGCTTGGTTATAAAAAATTCTTCCGAAATGATTTTCATCGGGAAAAACTTCATCTTGTTTAGGCAAAAAAGCACCGCCAGAATTCACTAAATAAATACAGGGTAAGCGGTTTTCGCGCGCAATTTTTTGCGCTCGTAGATGTTTTTTTACTGTAATAGGAAAATAAGTACCGCCTTTGACACTAGCATCATTCGCAATCACCATGCATTCAATATTCATAATGCGACCAATGCCGGTAATGATGCCGGCTGCAGGAACTTCTTCTTTATATAATTCAAATCCTGCTAAAGGCGAAAGCTCAAGAAAATCCGCATCCCGATCTAATAATAATTTAATACTCGCTCTAACCGAAGAGTTTTTGCCCCCTTCTGATATTTTTTTTAAAATTGCTTTCAACTCTTGGGTCAATGTCGATAACATAAGTTTATCCTTCGGCAAATAATTCTCTACCAATTAACATCCGTCTAATTTCAGAAGTTCCTGCGCCAATTTCATATAACTTAGCATCCCGTAATAATCTCCCCGTTGGAAAATCATTAACGTAGCCATTGCCGCCCAAACATTGAATCGCTTCCAGAGCCATACGCGTCGCATTTTCGGCCGCAAACAAAATGACCGCCGCTGAATCTTTTCTAGCAATATTTCCTACACTTAAGGCATTCGCAATCGCATAAACATAAGCACGTGACGCACTTAATGTGACATACATATCGGCCAATTTTGCTTGAATTAATTGAAATTCTCCAATGGCTTTACCAAATTGCTTACGCTCATGGACATAAGGTAAAACCACATCTAAACAAGCTTGCATAATGCCCACGGGACCCGCTGCTAAAACGACGCGTTCGATATCTAAACCGCTCATTAATATTTTAGTTCCATCACCTAAATTGCCTAAAATATTGGTTTCATGCACTTTGCAATTTTCAAAAACTAATTCACAGGTATTAGATCCACGCATCCCTAATTTATCGAGTTTTTGTGCTGTTTTAAAACCTGAAAAATTTTTTTCGACAATAAAGGCTGTAATTTCTTTTTCGACCTTAGCATAAACGACCAATACATCCGCATCAGGCCCATTGGTGATCCACATCTTGGTGCCATTTAAAATATATTCTGTTCCCTTTTTTTGCGCTTGTAGTTGCATACTCATGACATCTGAACCTGCATTTGCTTCACTCATGGCAAGCGCGCCTACATATTCGCCACTGCAAAGTTTAGGGAGGTATTTTTGTTTTTGTGCATAATTGCCGTGTAAACAAATTTGATTCACACATAAATTAGAATGCGCACCATAACTTAATCCAACAGAAGCTGAAGCACGGCTTATTTCTTCCATGGCAATCACATGTTCAATATAATTTAATCCAGATCCACCGAACTCTTCAGGAACCGTAATGCCAAGCAATCCCATCTTGCCTAGTTTCGGCCATAATTCTCTGGGGAATTGATTGCTTTCATCAATTTTTGAAGCCAAGGGTGCAATTTCTTTAGCACAAAATTCAACAATAGATTTTCGTAATAGTTCAGTCATGGGCTGACTCCAAATAGTGAATCACTGCTGCTAAAAATCGAGAGGCCTCACCACCGGTTACGACTCTATGATCAAACGTTAAAGAAAGTGGCGCTACACGACAGATAGCCATTTTGTCTTCAACCACTTTAACTTCTTTGCGAATTTGACCACAACCTAAAATAGCCACTTGCGGTGGCACAATCATAGGAGTTGCATAACGGCCTGCAAACATACCAAAATTAGATATGGTAATCGTTGCCCCTTTTAAATCATTGGGTGAAACTGTTCGATCGCGCACAGATTTTTTAAAAACATCAATCTCACTGCGTAAGGCTTTGGCATCTTTTTGGTGTGTGTCTTTAAGTACGGGGACAAATAAGCCTTCTTCAGTGTCTATTGCTAATCCTAAATGAATATCGTGCTGTAAAATACGGGTTTTGGTTTTGCTATCATACCAGGCATTTAATGCCGGTTCTTTTTTGATGGCATGAATGAGCGCTTGAAAGATTGCAACGGTAATATCAGCATTGCCAGATAAATGCGTAATATTCGCATCATCCATTAAAGTAACAGCAGCAATTTCTTGATGCGCATAAGACATAGCCTCTGCCATAAAACGCCTCACACCATGCAAAGCATCACTGCCCTGACTTTTTCTGACATCTTCTTCCGTAATTTCTCCATGAGAGCCCGTAGGCTTCACTAAATTCAAATCGATATTTAATTGTTTGGCTAATGCACGTATAGCAGGCAATACTTTAATAAACTCATTTTCGTTTTTTCGAGCTCCAATAATCACGTTATCTTCTTTTAATACATGACTACTAGCTTCTAATTTCCCGACAACAGATCCATTATCGCCTTCAAATTCTACTAAAGGCGCGCCTGTTTTAATAAAATCGCCTTTATTACCATATAATTTTACAATTTTCCCAGCTTCAGGCGAGGGAACATCAACTACGGCTTTAGCGGTTTCAACGGATAATAATTTTTGATCGACTTTGACAATATCTCCCTGTTTTACATACCATTCACGAATTTCTGCCTCAGCTAATCCTTCGCCTAAGTCAGGTAAATTAAAAATCATGCGAACTCCATTGTTTTTTTAATAGCATCCACAATCTGTGGCACACTCGGAATATAATATTTCTCCAAACGCGCATAAGGCACAATCGTATCGTAACCGGTAATGCGCATAACGGGCGCTTTGAGTGACAGTAAAGCTTTTTCAGCAATTTGTGCTGAAATATCAGCACCCACTCCACCCGTTTTAGGGGCTTCATGAATAATGACACAACGTCCTGTTTTCTCCACTGAAGATAAAATCGTTTCCATATCTAAAGGCTTAAGGGTTGCCACATCAATAATTTCAACATCAATCCCTTCTTTTACTATAACTTCTGCAGCTGCCATGGTTTCTTTAATCATGGCACCCCAAGTGACCAAGGTAATGTCTTTCCCTTCGCGCAAAGTGAAACATTTATCTAAAGGTAAAGCTTTTCCATTATCTTCAACCTCTTGTTTAGCAAAACGATATAAACGCGAGGGTTCAAGAAAAATTACCGGATCAGGATCGCGAATGGACGCTAATAATAATCCGTAGGCTCTAACGGGAGATGATGGAATCACCACGCGCAAACCAGGAATATGCGCAAGTAGTGCTTCCGTACTTTCTGAATGATGTTCAGGCGCATGAATCCCACTACCAAAAGGCGCACGAAATACAACCGGGCAACTCAGATGTCCTCTCGTTCTATTTCGAATTCGTGCCGCATGATTAATAATTTGATCCAAAGCAGGATAAAGAAAACCCATAAATTGAAATTCAGCCACAGGTTTTAACCCTTCAATCGCCATGCCTATAGCTAAACCTCCAATCATCGATTCTGCTAAAGGCGTATCGCGCACGCGATCCGGTCCAAATTTATCTAATAACCCTTGGGTCGCGCGAAAAACACCACCATTTTTAGCGATATCTTCGCCTAATATCACCACACTCGGATCTGCCTGCATTTCATAGGCTAAAGCCAAATCCACTGCTTCCACTAAAGTGATTTCAGCCATGCGTGTTACCCCATTGCTTTAATAATTCGCGTTGTTCTTCTAAAGATTCGGGTAAAGTTGCATATAAATAATCAAACATATTTTCCAGAGGCGCTAAAGGGGTAGCAAGATACTCAGCCACTGATTTTTCAATTTCGGCTTCCGAAGTCACTTGTAATTCTTTTTCTTCTTTTTCAGACCAAGCTTTGATACTTTCTAAATAACGACGTAAACGTGCTATCGGTTCTTTTTCCCATTCTTGTTCACGCACTTTTGCTTTCTCATAACGTTTAGCATCATCTGCCGTCGTATGATCATTTTGTCTATAACAGATTATTTCAATTAAAGTCGGTTCACTTTTTTCACGTGCTTTTTCCAGTGCGAGCGTTACTCGATCCCGTACGGCTATCACATCATTACCATCGACTTGTTCACCCGAAAAACCTGCGGCAATAGCTTTTTGCGCTAAGGTTTGCGCGGCCGTTTGTTCGGATCTTGGAACTGAAATCGCCCATTGATTATTACAAACCGCAAATACGACCGGTAATTTCCAAACGCCTGCCACATTCATGGCTTCATAAAAATCACCTTCTGAAGTCCCTCCATCACCACAAACTGTTAATACCGCACGTTTTTCTTTACGAATTTTAAAAGCGGTTGCAACTCCTGCTGCATGCAAAGGTTGACTACCCACAGGCACGCTATAGGGAAAATTTTCTTTATTGGCAAACGCATTCCCGCGCTCATCACCGCCCCAATACAATAAAATTTCTGATAACTTTACGCCCCGTTGGATTAAGATTCCCACATCACGATAATAAGGCACGATCACATCATTTTTACTGAGCGCATCGCCCATACCCACAAACGCGGCTTCTTGCCCTAAAGTCGATGGATACGTCCCCAATTTCCCTGTGCGTTGTAGCGCAATCGCTTTAGCATCAAATAATCGGTTTAACACCATCAAACGATATAAACGAATCAAATGCGCGGGATCTTTAGCAAAAGAAGGAAGGTCTGCGACAAGCTCCTGGGCTTCATTTAATATTTGATAATAAGGAATTTCGAAGTGAGCAACTATTTTCAAACCGGGCACTCCCTGCTCGAGCTTAAATCAATTCTATCTTACAGAATGATACCTGAAACCAACGACTTAATGCTATAATTAAGTATTATGCGAATATTCATACGACATGTAATCATTCTCATACTCACAACGACCGTTGTCAGTTGTTACAATACTGGAACAATCCCTACCCTGATCCCCCAAAATTATAATTCAAACTCTTATGCCCATAAAAATTACGCGGAACTCAACACGGCCCTACAATACTATCAAGAAGCTGCCAAACACCCTGCTCCTCCACTTCCAGGCCCTAAATTATTAAAACTGGGTGATAACAATAACCTTGTAGTGATATTACGTGAGCATTTAGAACAAAATGGCGATTTGAGCAGTAGCGATAACACCAAAACCAGTTTATTTGATACCAACGTTCGTGAAGCCGTAAAATCCTTCCAATTACGTCACGGTATCAAACCCGATGGCATGGTAGGAGAAGGCACTAGACTCGCACTCAATGTCCCACCGGAAGTTCGCCTTAGACAAATTCAATTAAGCATGCAGCGCTGGGAACAATTAGAAGCCGCTGGAGATCATTATTTATTAGTTAATATTCCTGCCTATCAAGTTTATCTCATCGAAAATGATAGGCCGGTTTTAAATATGAAAGCAATAGTCGGAAGACCGACACGCCCTACTCCAGAATTGCAATCTACTATCAACCAATTAGTGTTTAATCCTTATTGGCATGTGCCTGTCAAAATTGCTAAGAACGATATTTTACCCAAAGTTCAAGAAAACCCTGAATACTTAGATGAAAATAATATCCAAGTCTTTCATCGCGGTGATAAAACAAAACCCTTAGATGATGGTGATATTGATTGGAATGCAGTAAATCAAAGCGATCTTAATTACGATTTTAGACAAGAACCGGGTGAAGAGAATTCTTTAGGGGTCGTTAAATTTCAATTTCCTAACAGCCATGATGTTTATCTCCATGATACGCCAGCCAAGACTTTATTTGATTCAGACAATAGAGATTTAAGCTCAGGTTGCATACGCCTTGAGAAACCTTTCGAATTGGTTGATTATCTCATTCAAGGCAACCCCGAATGGGATGGTCTTAAAACCCAAGAAGTCTTGTTATCGCACAAAACCACCTATGTGAGCCTACATAAACCCTTACCCGTCGTATTAACCTATATCACCGCCTGGGTTGATGAAACCGGTAAAGTTAATTTTAGAGATGATATCTATCATCTGAATTGACTCTCCTCACTAAAACCCGTAGTCTTCTCCCCCATGAATTCCCCCACATTAGTTCTTAAAAAGCACGAAGATAGAAGACTGAAGTCCGGTCATTTATGGGTATTTAGCAACGAAATCGATATAGTTAAAACGCCACTCAAATCTTTTACGGTGGGCGAAGAAGTCTCTGTCTATTCCCAAAGTAATGTTTTTTTAGGGATGGCTTATATCAACCCGCATTCTTTAATTTCAGCGCGTATCTATAGCCATACACTGCATGAGTCTTTAGATCTTCCCCTACTACAAAAACGCCTGGCGAATGCGCTGGCTTTACGCACTCGATTATTTACTAAACCTTATTATCGCTTGGTTTTTGGTGAAAGTGATTATTTGCCCGGATTAGTCGTCGATCGATTTAATGACATTCTCGTCTTACAAATTAATACGGCCGGCATGGATAAAAAGACCGATCTTATTGTGGAAGCCTTACGTCTACTCTTACCTCAGACCAAGGGAATCTTATTAAGAAATGATAGCCCGGCTCGAACCCAAGAAGGCTTAGAAACATTTGTTCGTCCTGTCTTTGGTGAGCTTCCCGATGAGATGACTATTGAAGAAAACGATACAAAATTTCTAACACCGACGTTAGCCGGACAAAAAACCGGTTGGTTTTACGATCATCGTTTTAATCGCGCTAGATTAAAAGATTATGCCAAAGATCAGCGCGTCTTAGATGTATTTAGTTATTTGGGTGGTTGGGGAGTGACAGCGGCGCGTTTTGGCGCTAAAGAAGTTTATTGCTTGGATTCATCCCCACTTTCAGAAATTTGGATTCCCAAAAATGCAGAACAAAACCAAGTAGCGGATAAGATCCATGTCATTCGCGAAGATGCTTTTATTGGCATGAAAGAGTTACGCCAGAAACAAGAAATCTTTGATGTAGTGATTTTAGACCCACCGGCTTTTATCAAAAGACAAAAAGATCGTAAAGAAGGCTTATTAGCCTACCAACGCATCAATGAATTAGCCTTAAAGTTATTATCCCCCGGTGGAATACTCATTTTCGGTTCTTGTTCGCAGCATTTAACCCAAGAAGAATTTATTGCCGTCATGCATAAAGCTTGCCAGCACGTTAAAGTAGATGCCCAGATCTTAGAGTTTGGCACACAAAGTGCGGACCACCCTATTCATATCGCAATTCCAGAAACCAGTTATTTAAAGATGATGATTGTGCGAAAGGCTTAAAAACAAACTCGGGAAGCGGTTACCCTCTTCCCGAGTTATTAGTTTAAACTTAAATTACTTCTTCTTTCTTTTTGCAGTCTTTCTTTTCTTAGCAGTCTTAGCCTTTTTAGCTTTCTTTGCTTTTTTAGCGGGTGCTTTCTTTTTCTTTACCATTGTTTCTTCTCCTTAAGAAATATTGAAGGTTTGTACTCGAAGTCCTCGAGTATTTTCAATTATATACTTTTTTATTCATTTGTGAATACTTTATTATCATCTGTAGTTTTTTCTCTGGAACGACTCTCGCTAAATTTTTCTAAAGAGAGCAGCGAAGCTTTGAGTTCAGGAATATTATCGAGGGCAAATTGTCGCAACAAGGCTTTCACTTGTGGTGAATTTAAGATGGTGTCTCGGGTGTATTTAGTATTTTGCAAACGCAAAATGGTAGTAATGGGGTTTTTTGCAAAAGTTTTAAAATGATTGATTAAATTCTCTTGCGCTATCTTTGGTAAATTAAGAATGGCGTGATCAATAGCATTTTCTCTATAACGCGCATAGTCTTCACGCAGCTCTTCTTCTAATCGCGACTTCATCATCACTTCACGCTCACGCTGTTTTTTTGCGATAGTCACCACACGTTTCGGCATTTGATAATCATTTTTTAAAGCACTCAACAAATAAGCCGCGAGATTTTGCACTTTCCCTTGCTGAAAATTACTGGAAGATTCAATTAAAGTGATTTTCTCAAAAATATAATCTTGGGCGTGTTCGGTGAAAATAGTTTGTATCTGATCCATCGTAAGACCATAATCATTCAGTAATTTCATTTTGATGGATTCATCATCTGATTTTGCCAGTGCCCCTCCTCCCAACCGCACCTTTTTTTCTCTTTCCAATAAACTAAAACGAATGCGGGTCACTTGACGCCCTTCGCGAAAAAGTTCAGGCTCAACCGTCAAATCCGAATACATATTCACTTCTTCTACCGATTTATCTAACACCCGCTTTTTAAAATCGCGAAAAATAAGATATTTATCGTCAGGGACACCCATTAACTTACGAAAAGTTTCCAGATCAAACCATTTGGTATAAGGCAAACCTCGATAGCGAATGCAGTTTTCATAGAGTGCTAAACCATAATTGGATTTAAATCGTGATTGAATGACGAGATTAATTTTGCCAAACATAGAAGGTGAATGAAGTAACTGCTTCATACGAGGAGAATAAGCATAAAAACAAACGGGGCCTTTAAGGCTGACACTTGCGATCATAGAACTCGCTGTCCAATCCTCAACACCGGTTGAGTCAGACACCACATTCCATTCGATCACGGTTGATAGCAAGCCTTTTAGCGCGTCTCTAATAGCGGTATGGTTATGGCCTTGGTATGAAATCAATTTACAGAGTTGTTTAATCGTTATTTCATGTTCTTCTTTCAGCATTAACTCTTGGTAGGCGTGATAAAGCAAAGCATTGCTTACTTTGCGCTGTAACAAGCTTAAGGTATTCGAACAGTGAATAGTCGCCGCGTGCTTTTTTAATTCACGCTCTTCAGTTTTCTTATTGAATCCCACATCCGTCACATTCATTCCCATAAATGTCACTATTCCTTCCCATAGACGTCACATTGTTTCCCATAAACGTCACATTTCATCCCACAAACGTCACAAAATCACTCACTTAAATTTTATTTTTCAATAGTTTAAGCCACTCTAAACAATATAAACTTTATATTAAACAAAAACACAACTAGCGTTGCTGTAAATTATATTTTTTTGTTAAGCAGAAATGATAATATATTAAGTCGTTACGTAATACAATTATGAGGACACGGAATATGAAAGTCATCGCGTTTGTAAATAACAAAGGTGGTGTCGGTAAAACGACCTGCAGTAAATTGATGGCGGAATATCTTAGTAAAGTCAAAAAAATCCCTACACTAGGGATTGATTTTGATCCGCAATGTAATTTTTCTCATCAATATCTCAAAATGGAGATTGATCCCGCAGCTCCTGAGGGGCTCATGCCTCCTATTCATCCTGATTATGCGACGGATGATCCTGATCATATCGATTGGGATGGGCGCAGCAGTATTTCTGAAATTTTTTATGGCCAGGGTGTGGTTCCTTACCCTACTTATTTACAGCATCTAGATTTAGCACCGGGGCATGCAGAAAAATTACTTGCTGCAGAAGCGGTCAGAAAGTCGGAAGTTGTCGATAAAGTACACAAACAATTGGCTAATTTTCTTAATTCTGAAGATGTTAAAGCTGCCTATGATGCTGTAGTGATTGATACTGCACCATCAAAAGGTCCCTTAACGGTAAGCGTTATGAAAGCAGCAACGCATATTGTTATACCCTCCGTGATGGAAGAACAACCGGTACAGGGGATTTATGGGATGTTACAACTTTGGATGCAAGAATCTTTAGCGCGAGAAAAAGATCGTCCTTTGAAGTTGATAGGCATTTTACCCAATATGTTTAAACAAACTCGTTTACATAAAGATATTTTGAAATGCTTACAAGAAAACCCGGCGATTAGTAAATACGTATTGCCAGTGAGTTTAAGCCAGCGCATAGTTTTTGCAGAAATTGATGCTGAAGAAGCGAACCCCCGATCGATTTTTGATTATTCAGTGTCACATGTTGCAAAGCAGGAAGCAGAGGAAGTTTGTGCCTACATAACTGAGAGGATCTTTTCATGACGAAGAAAAAACGGTTTGGTGTTTCTCAAGCGTTAACCCGTGGTTTAAGTGAAGCCATTAATGTGGTTGAAAACAATGCGGCTATCTATAGAAATACGGTCGTTCCCTTATCCAGAATAGAACTGGATCCTGATAACCCACGTAAGCTTACGATTAATTTAAATGATGTGAGAAATGGGTTAAAAAAAGAAGACCCGCACTATGAGAAAAAAGCAGAAGAATTAGAACGCCTAAAAGAGCTCGCTAGCACGATTGAAAGTAGTGGGGTGATTAACCCTATTGTGGCTTATAAACTCGGCGAATTTTATAGAGTAGTCGCAGGCGAACGGCGTTGTCTTGCGTCTATTTTAGCTAAGAAAAATGAAATCGAAGCCCGGGTTTTTAATGAAAAGCCTAAAGGATTTGGTTTGAAACTGGTGCAATGGATAGAAAATACGGCTCGCGAAGATTTAACGTTAGATGAGCGTATTGGTAATATCAGAGACTTGATTCGTGAATATCAAGGTGAGCGCGGCGAGCAGGGGATTACAGCGACTTTATTAAAGCATATTACGAGTCTTTCACTGCCCCAAGCCACTTATTATTTATCGGTGTTGAATGCTCCTGATGATCTGCGAAAGGCGATTGAACATGGCCAAGTTCGGAGTCTAGATAAGGCGGCAATGATAGCAGGCATTGATTCAGATGAAGTACGAAGAGAAGCTTTGACCGCCTGCATCAATGGGAGCTCATTAAAAGAATTGCGAAAGATCATTGCACGGGAAAAGTTAGTGTCTTCGCAACCCAAAATAATGCGCGAAAAGGCTAAAAGAGGAAGAGTAGCATCCCGAATCAATATGGGTTCTACCGCTAATGCTAAAGTGGTGCAAGCCATTGTCCAATCGGTCTTAAGCCATACGAACTTTAATCGTTATTCTGAGATTTTTTCTCAAGTGGCCTGGGATCGTTATGATCACGCAACTCGTGCTTTTAGGAAGCTCGTCGAAATTTTAGAACAAGAAATGGTGAGATAAATGATAAAAAAAGTCATGACATCGCTTAAATTACAAAAAACCTTGCACTATAAATTGCAGCAACAAGTCATCAGTGACGGCTATGGGATGCGGGGTAAAAGTACTTGGGTAATTGAAGCGATTGAGCGTTTTCTCGAATTGCCTGATTACCCAGAATTGGTCGATATTGCTGATGAAATGGTGGATAACCTAACTGAAGTCGTGAGCATTCGTATGCCGCTGGAATTAGCCGATAGGATAGAAAAAGCCTTAATCCACATAAGGAGGCACTATCCAGCCATGGAGGGGGTAAAAAGCAATGTTATCCGTGCCAGCATCATTCAACGCTTGATTCGAGTGTCCACTTCGGTGACCGAATAATGACATAAGTTATTGAAAACAATGAATAATTATTGTTTTCAATTCCGGGCCATGTGACGTTTGTGGGAGTCATTGTTCTATGTGAAACACGTCTATGCTATATTACTATCCCAAAACAGGTGATCTATTAGTATTTAGGAGTTCAGTTGAGTATGAGTCGTTTGTTCTTAGGTGTTTTTCTATTACTAAGCGGTTTAGCGCTAGCTAACCCACTTTATGCAGCCGGTAAAATGATCACCATTGCTGATATTCATTTTGACCCATTTTATGATTGTGAAACTAGCGATAAACTCTGTCCTTTAGTCCAAAAGCTTGCTATTGAAGACCCCAAAAATTGGGAAGAAGTATTTAAACAAGGAAATGAATCGTCCCCTTCCCCTTATTATAAAAATACGAATTTTTTCCTATGGCAATCAACCCTAGACGCTTTGCAAGAATTGAATGAAAAAGAACACCCACAATTTGTGTTGGTCTTAGGGGATTTCCTGGCTCACGGTTTTCGTGCGCATTATAAGAAATATACGGGCGATACCAGCGAAGAAGGGTATGAAAACTTTGTCAAAAAGACTTATCGATTTATGATGGATCAATTGAATGAAAATTTACCGGATGTCGATATTTATTCCGTGGTCGGGAATAATGATTCTTATACGGGAGATTATGGGGTTACTCCTAAAGGAAAATATTTTAAAGACATAGGCAGTATTTGGGTTGAAGGGATAACCGATCCAGCGAATAAAAATTCTTTTCATCAAGATTTTTATACGGGC
>Ga0207134_1005_pt1 | contig 78584 bp, 84 predicted proteins | sample Alteio_BWMinHeat_12_FD_153527 | JGI IMG/M metagenome (GOLD analysis project Ga0207134, IMG submission 153527) | Enriched cells from forest soil in Barre Woods Harvard Forest LTER site, Petersham, Massachusetts, United States -... | ecosystem: Environmental > Terrestrial > Soil > Temperate forest >... | reverse complement strand
CTAGAAGACGTTAATACAGCTGGAACTTGAGAGGAAGGCACAGGTGGTTTTAAACGTTCTAACCAAGAAACAATTTGCATCATTTTTATTTTTTCTTCTGGGTCTAAATCTATATTATGTTCTATTGCTTTTTGTTTTAATTTATTTAACAAATAATCGCGCGATGTATTGGCCTCAAAAATTTCTGTCATAGGGCTATAAACCCGCGGCTTTATTTTAATATCTAATCTTTTAAGCAATGAAAAAAATTCTCTATGGCGTTCATTAGGCAAATAAGGGAATTGAGAAATTTTACTCTTTAATAACAATTTATAAAAATCCCTTAGCTCAGAAGCTAAGGGAAGTTCGCCATAATATCGAGAAGATTGAGACATGATTAAGGTAAGGTACGTTTTCCGGGAGAAACGGTACAAACAATTTCATCGCCATCGTTAAAATTATCCTTGCCCTTTATTCCGTTTGCCATGATGTGATTGCCAACAATTTTATAATTTTCTTTTGCTAACTCACCAGGATTAGAGGGATTTGTGCGCCAGAACTTCAAACCTGGCTTAGATACCTCGCTAGTCTTAGCCGATTTGGATACACCTAACCTAGCAATCATTGCATAAGCAGGAATCATCGTAACAGCTAAACAAGCAGCTAAAAAAGTTTTGTGCATAAATCAATCTCTATTATCTTTATATTGAATAATTATAGAACAATCCTATGGTATTGTCTACTGACCTAAGCTGACTCTTTCACTCCCCCGTAAACTCACAAACCATCTGATCGTTTACGTCAAAGATATTCTTATTTACAAAAGGAATGCTATATCTATTGGCTAACCAAAATATAATGGCTCCGTTTGAAGAATTATGATTATAGTTTTTGATTTCAAAATCAACCTTATAAATATAAGTTTCGAGATCCCATGTTTTTTCAAAACTATCCCATTGGTTATACCATACCGTTAAAAATGGAAATGGGATATTTACGGGACAGCCTTTGTTAGAGTTAATACAACTTAAAAAAGTTCCATTCGCAGCGACCGAGCTAATATAGGTAGGAACCGTATTTTGACCTGTATGACCTGGAGTAAATGTACAAACTCCCGCAACATCGGTCACATCAGGTGCCACATGCAAAGAGTATTCTAACGCGCTTTGTTTCAAATCGGGGCTCCAATTGCAGGGCGAGGCTGTTACCTTTTTTCCTTTTTGAATGTTTATTTCAGCGCAGCGTTGAAATAATACGTAATCATCTGCAAAAACGGGGGAAATCGCTAACACTAAAACCATAACAAAAAAAATTTTGCTGCCCATGAAATTACCCTCATTAAGAGTGTTCAGTAATTATGAGCAGGATTTAAGCGCGAGCCAATACCGTAGGTTTAACAGTGTCTAAATTTAAGTAATGATTTTCTCGACTCCGGATACTGCGGCAATCGATTCTAGTTTTTGCGGTAATTCTTGAAATGTAATAGGTTTATTATGGCGCTTAGCATATTTACGCCATTCTATTAATAAAGATAAAGCAGAGCTATCGACTTCTTTTACATTAGAAAAATCAAAATTTAACTCTTTGCATTGTTTCAATAAAGGCAAACTCTCAGCCAAAAAATCCATAACTGTGACAAACGTGATATCGCCTGTCACCATTAATTTTCCTGCTTGTTCTGAAATTTTGGCTGATTGCGTCATATTAACCATTTCCACCATGGTTATGTCTTTGCAATTCGCGGATTAAAGCATTCATATCGCCAGAATTTAATTTATCAGCAAATTGTGAACGGAAGCTTTCTAATAAACTCACGCCTTCAACTGTCATATCAAATAACCACCAGCTGGATCCTTCTTTAACTAATCGATAATCCACAGAAATCGGTGGGCCATCAGAGCGAATAATTTTGCTAGTGACACGCACAGTTGATTTACCTGCATAACCCCCACGCACAGGATAAAACTTAATGGTTTGGTCTTCATAATTTGCTAAAGCCGATGCATAAGTTCGAACTAATAACGTGGTGAATTCATGTTTGAACTGGGTTTTTTGCGCAGAAGTTGAATTATTCCAAACATTGGGTGGCATGACGCGCATAGCCATTTGATCAATATCAGCATGCGGCACTACGATGCGATTAGCTAAAGAATAAACCAAAGAACGATTAGATTTTATCGTGACTCTATTGGCTTTTAATTCTTGAATCAATTGATCAGCAACAGATTGCAACATATTCACAGGATCAGATGTATCAGCATAAACCAGCGTGCAAAATAAACACGTGAGTAAGACTGCCAGGTATTTTAAACTTTTCTTCATTTTTTATCTCCATTGCCCGTGTTGCCGATTTTAAATAAAAGCTGCCCAATTAATTTTTCTAAAATCATAGCAGAATGCGAATCTTGCACCTCACTGCCATCTTTCAGATAAGTTTTACTATACATAGGTGTAATTTCAATATAATTATCACCTAATAATCCTGCGGTTAAAATACTCACGCTAGAATCATCGGGAATATCATTCACCCGCTTATCAATATAAAGCGTCACAACGGCGCGATAAGTCGTAGGATCTAAGTTAATATTAACCACATCCCCTATTTTTACTCCACCAATTTTAACCGGAGCTCGGACTTTTAATTGGCCAATATCGTCAAACAATACCGTCACTTTATAACCTTCAGGTTTAAAAAAGCTCGTTAATCCGCTCACTTTAAAAGCTAATATAGTTAAAGAAATAATAGCGGCAAGTAACAATAACCCAACTAAAGTATCCATCGTTTTTTGTGACTGCATTACCAATCCCCTATCATCATCGTCGTTAATACAAAATCTAAACCTAAAATAGCTAAAGATGAATACACAACCGTTCGTGTAGTCGCAGAAGCAATACCTGCAGAAGTAGGCGCTGCTTCATAGCCTTGAAATACCGCAATCCAAGTTACCACCAAACCAAAGACTACGCTTTTGATAATGCCATTAAGAACATCAGAATGAAAATCTACCGAGGCTTGCATATTAGACCAAAAAGCACCAGCATCTAATCCTAACCATTTTACCCCAACAAGATAGGCACCATAAATCGCAATCACATTAAAAATAATCGTTAAAAGTGGCATAGAAATAAATCCGCCCCATAAGCGGGGAGAGATCACTCTACGGATAGGATCAACCGCCATCATTTCCATACTGGATAATTGTTCGGTTGCTTTCATTAAACCAATTTCAGCAGCCACAGCGGATCCTGCACGCCCTGCAAATAATAAAGCGGCAACGACTGGCCCTAATTCACGTGTCACACTTAATGCCACTAAAGTTCCTAATTGCTGAGCTGCGCCAAACTTCACTAACGTATGATAACCCTGTAAACCAACGACCATGCCTATAAATAAACTGGAAACTGCAATAATTAATAAAGATAACACCCCTTCGGCATACACTTGCTGAATCACCAAAGGAAAACCTTTTTTTATATTAGGAAAATGAAATAACACGCGGAATAATAAAACCCCAGCTTTGCCATAGCCACGGGTAGTTTCTATACCCCAACGCCCTAATGTTTGGATGGCTGACATCACGCTATTCTTCTCCCATTAAATCTTGCTCAAATTTTTCTGCTGGATAATGAAAAGCAACAGGACCATCCGGCAAACCCACCAGAAACTGATGTAGCTCACTAGTCGGATCATCATGGTTTAACTCATCTGGTCGCCCTTGGCCTATGATTTTACCATCGGACATCACATAGACATAATCTGCAATGCTCAGTGTTTCTTTAACATCATGAGAAACAATGACGCTAGTCAATCCTAAAGCATCATTTAAAGTGCGTATCAATTTTACCAACACCCCTTTGGAAATAGGATCCTGACCTGTTAAAGGTTCATCGTACATAATAAATTGTGGATCTAAGGCAATAGCTCGAGCTAAAGCTATTCTACGCGCCATGCCACCGGATAATTCACTCGGCATTAAATGAGCCGTACCCCGCAATCCTACCATTTCAAGCTTCATTAAGACTAAGCTTCTAATCATAGAATTCGACAGTTTAGTGTGCTCACGCAACGGAAAAGCCACATTCTCAAAAACATTGAGATGGGTAAACAACCCCCCATTTTGAAATAGCATACCCATGCGATTACGTAATTTATATAAAGCTCGCCGCGTAAGTTTGTTTATATTTTGATCAAATACAGTGACAGTTCCTGAGGTCGGCTGCAACTGGCCGCCCATTAAACGCAAAATGGTGGTTTTACCCGTTCCACTCGGCCCCATAATGGCAGTCACTTTGCCTTTGGGGATTTTGACATCAATCCCATTGAAAACAATATGGTTATTTCGCTCAAAATGTAGATTTTCTATTTCGACAATATTCATTACATCAAGGGTAGTCATCTAGAATCACATTGTCAATTCGCGTATGATAGTTCTCTTCTAAAGGTGGGAAAATCATGCAGGATATTGAAAATATTTGTGATCTCGCAAAAGCCGTCATTGCTATTCAAACTGAGGCGATCCAAGCACTAACCGACCGCATAAACCCGGATTTTGTGCGTGCTTGCCAATACTTAATTGAATGCAAAGGTCACATTATTGTGACAGGAATCGGAAAATCCGGTCATATTGCACGTAAAATTGCAGCGACATTGGCTAGCACCGGCAGCCCTGCGTTTTTTGTGCACCCGGGTGAGGCTAAACATGGCGATATGGGGATGATTCAACAAAACGATGCTATTTTAGCCGTTTCAAATTCTGGTGAAACCGAAGAAATTTTAATCTTATTGCCTTTTATCAAACGCCTCAATATTCCCCTCATCACTTTAACGGGAAAACCTAATTCTACGCTGGCAACAGCTGCCAACATTAATATCAATGTCAGTGTGCATAAAGAAGCGTGTCCTTTAGGATTAGCCCCGACTTCAAGTACTACAGCGGCTTTAGTGATGGGTGATGCGCTCGCCATTGCGTTATTACATAAACGCGGATTTACCACAGAAGATTTTGCTTTATCTCATCCGGGCGGATCTTTAGGTCGCAAATTATTACTGAAAGTAAATGAAATAATGCATAAAGAAACATCGGTCCCTAAAGTCGATGCGGATGCATTCTTAAAAACAGCGCTCATGGAAATGACCCAAAAAAAATTGGGTATGACGACAATCATTCATGCCGATGGAAAACTCGCGGGTGTTTTTACAGATGGTGACGTGCGACGCGCGTTTGATAACGAAGCCGATGTGCATAAAACTCGTATTGATCAAGTGATGTCTAAAAATCCTAAAGTCATCCATCCGAATATGTTAGCGGCTGAAGCTTTAAAAATAATGGAAACTTACAAAATTACCGCGCTGATTGTGACGAATGAAGACCAGCACCCGGTCGGCGTTTTGCATTTACATGATATTTTGCGTGCAGGAGTGGTTTAATGAAAAATTTAGTCGCACAAGCTAAAAAAATTAAATTAGTTATTTTTGATGTCGATGGAGTATTAACCAATGGCGTATTGGTTTATAACAAAGACGGTCATGAATTAAAAGAATTTCATGTGCACGATGGTCAAGGCATAAAATTGTTATTACAAGCAAGGATTGAAGTCGCGATTATTACTACTTGTCGCTCCACCATTGTTGCTAAAAGAATGCATGATTTAGGTATTCAACATGTCTATCAAAACCAAACCGATAAATTAATGGCTTATGAAGATTTAAAGAAAAAATTAAATCTCACTGACGAACAGATTCTTTATGTAGGTGATGATTTTCCTGATCTACCCGTCATGGCTCGCGTAGGTTTGAGCATTACGGTTGCAAACGCACCCGCTATCATGCAAAAACATGCAATGGCCACAACCATTGCCAAAGGCGGCAAAGGCGCCGCACGAGAAATTTGCGATTTTGTATTAGAATCACAAAATCTTTATCAATCCCTACTTAAACCGTATTTATCATGACACTGATTAATCGAGCAAGTGCAGTAAGCGTATTAATATTGCTTTCGATAAGCTTAAGCATAGTCTCGATTATTTTAACCACTACTGGACATTTTATTCCGAGCAAAACCGTTTCCGATCAACCGGATTCTATAGTAGAAAATGTGGTTTCAACTACTTTTGATAAAACCGGTAAACCAGTATTTAAAATTAGCACCCCTAAAATCACGCATTATCCAGATGAATCGACTGATATTATCTCTCCTGAAGTCACTTTATTTCGCGAGCCCAATACTATCTGGCATATTAATTCCAAAACAGCTCACGCTACTTCAGGTACTGATCAAATTACTTTTAAAGATAATGTCGTAGTTCGCCACCAAAGTGATTTACAAAAACCGGTAACGACTTTATATACGACTTCACTCACGGTTTTTACCGACAAAAAAATTGCCAAAACAGATGATCCCGTATTTATTACTGATACTGATACCAAGATTCATGCGATTGGTATGTTAGCCCACTTAGATGATGGAACCATTAAATTGCTTTCAAAGGCTGACTTAGAATATGTACCGACTGCTTCTTAGTTTTTTATTGGTATTATTGACAACCACTTCTTTTGCTTTACCCGAAGACAGTAAACAATTAATGCACATCAGTTCAGACTCCACTCAATTTGATTTCAAAAAAGGCATTAATATTTACGAAGGTAATGTAGTAGTCAATCAAGGATCCACCCATTTAACCGCCGATAAAGTCACTACTAAAAATAATGATCTGCATAAAATTCAAGAAGTGATTGCTTTTGGTGGAATAAATCCCGCTATTTATACTACCATCCCAAACCCGGGGGATGAATTATTCACCGCCAAAGCCCATGAAATCAGGTTTTATCCTATAAAATCGTTAATTTTTCTAGAAGGCGATACTAGCGTGACACAAGGCGAAAACAGTTTCCAAGGGCCCATAATGATTTATAATACTAAAGATCAAATCGTCACCGCTCCCCCTTCTAAAAATGGACGAGCCACTATGATGATAAAACCAGGCTAAGCCCATGAAGACTTTAAGTGTTCGTAACATAAGAAAAGAATACCGACATCGCCAAGCGGTGAAAGATGTATCACTCACGGTAAATCGTGGAGAAGTCGTCGGTTTGTTGGGACCCAATGGGGCCGGCAAAACCACTTCTTTTTATATGATCGTTGGATTAATCACTTGCGATCAAGGTCAAATTTTATTGGATAATAAAGATATTACCAGTTTACCAATCCATGCTCGTGCCAAACTCGGCTTAAGTTATCTACCCCAAGATGCCTCAATTTTTCGTAAATTAAGTGTCGCGGATAATATTATGGCTATTCTTGAATTGCGCGATGATTTAAATTTGGAACAACGACAAAAAATCTTAGAACAATTATTAGAAGAATTTCATATTGCTCATTTGAGGGATGTCATGGGTATTAGTTTATCTGGGGGTGAAAGACGTCGCGTAGAAATTGCCCGTGCTTTAGCCATCAATCCAAAATTTATTTTATTAGACGAACCCTTTGCAGGTATTGATCCTATTTCAGTTGTCGATTTAAAACGCATTATTTCACATCTACAAAAACAAGAGATAGGCATTCTTATTACCGATCATAACGTGCGCGAAACTCTGGATATTTGCCAGCGCGCTTACATTGTCAATGAAGGACAAATTATTTTTGAAGGCACCCCACAAGCTATTTTAGAAAACCCACAAGTGCGAGCTGTTTATTTAGGTGAAGATTTTAATTTATAATTAATAAAAGGAAAGAAAGCTTATGCAATTAAATATCACAGGTAGAAACCTTGAAATTACTGCTGCTATTAGAAACTCCACTACAGAAAAATTTCAGCGCTTAGAAAATCATTTCCATCAAATAACCCATGTTAATATTGTTTATCATCTAGAACATATTACCCATATTGCTGAAGCTAAATTACATGCCTATGGTGCAGAAATTCACGCAACCGCTGAAGATAAAGATTTATATAGTGCAATCGATTCTTTAGTTGATAAATTACAAACTCAAATTGTAAAACACAAAGAGAAAATGACCAATCACCACAAAGGCTAATGGACTATGATCAATGAAAAGATCACCATCCAAAACGTCATGGGGCTGCACACAAGGGCTGCCGCCAAACTAGTTGAGCTCTCCTCTACTTTTGAAAGCTTAATTCAACTGGCTAATAATGATCAGCTAGCCAATTGCAAAAGCATTATGAGCTTAATTTTACTCGGCGCTAAAAAAGGCGTCACTTTAGAGCTACATATAGAAGGCGCCGATGAACTAGAAGCCAAAGCAGCCGTATTAGATTTAATCAATCGTAAGTTTGATGAAACCTAAGGATGCAAAAAAACTTATAAAATCCTACATCTCTTAAGATTTCCTTAAGGTTTGGCGTGCTATCTTTTATAACAGAGGGATAGCAAATAGTTCAAAAAACAGACATATTGATAGGATCTGTTCAAGTGTAATCAAGTACTTATGGATGATAACTTTTTAGGCTAAAGGCAGGATATTTGTCAAACCTGGACTATACTTATTATGTAAGTGTGATGAATTCATAAGGAAAATGTAATGCCAAACGAGGTTCCCACCTATGGCTGAGTTTTACGATGAGTTAAGAAAAATTCAAGTAAGAATTCGAAACGAAAGAATTCTGCTGCAAGATATTCGCAGCTTTGCACTTTACACAAAAAAATTAGGGCATAAATTAAGCGCAGATGAAAAGGCACAAGCTCAAAATATAATTAAAAGAGGATTAAATAAAATAAAAGACCTTGCCGAGGACAAATCCTGGGGGGTATTTTTAAGAGCAAACCATAAATTTCTTGGCACTAACAAAGCAATACTCTCACCTCAAGAAAGAGAAGCTATCGCTGAATTAAACGCTATTATTGAACCTTTATTTATTGATGAATTTAATAAAAAAATAAATTCCGACGGAGAAGTTTTAAATGCTGATCTGATCATTTATATCAATATATTAAACAAACAAGAATCCACCCGTGATAATGCACAAGTACAAAAAGCCAAGGATATTTTAATCCAACGAGCATCCCTTATAAAAAGCGAAGATTTGGAGCCAAAATATGAGAAATTACTCGTTAAAATTGTCGCTTTATTAGTTAACCCATTCGATGAAATAAAACTTGCTCAATTAATGCAAGCAAAATACGGACGCTTTGCCATTGAAAAATTCGTTCAGCAAGTTAAACATCCAGAGATTAGAGAATTACTGTCAGAATTTATTTTTAAAGCTGATTTTGATTCTAAAGATTCTGACATCACAAAACGTAACAAAGCGCTTGAGGTATTTTTAAAAAGAACGGAAATGCTGGAAGAAGTTCTGGAATCAAAAGCGTCTGATTTTGATATACGCAAACAAAGAAATGCTCTGCTGATTGACTGTGCCAAGAAAGTTTTACCTCAAGGTGAACAAAAAGATCAAGATCAGCTCGAACCTATAAGCGATGATCAAAGACTTTTTTTAAAAAATGCTTTAATTCCCTTATTAGCAACCACGGATAGCGTAATACAGTTTTTGCAAGAAACGGGTGATCACGGCACTGCTGCCCTCTGCGCTTTAAGTTTAGATCAACCCACAGTGGCTAAGAAAGACTATATGTCGCGTGTACTTGAAGAGGTACTTCATTCTGCAGGACTAAGAATTAATGACGATACTCGGCACCAATTAAATGTAACCGGGTTACTTTTACTTGTTGAAAAAAATATTGCCATACTCGATAAAGTACCGGCTAACCAACCTATTCTGGAACAAGACAAACAAACGTTTGTGGGTTCTTTGGTTGATCTTACTGGAAACGTCAATATGCCTGTCGTTAAAGGTATAAGATTAAGCGATCAAACCACCTTAGAAAGTCGCGTGAATGAAGCCATTCTTTATGGAAATACGTATAATAACGAGTTTTCACTCGAATCTGCAAGGGAACTTGCTGATACCATTCGCACTCTTCAAGATCCCTCTCATGTTGAAAGAATTGCCTCTGCAAGAGTCGAAGGAAGTGCTGAATATTTTGAACTTCCTCTCACATCAAGAATGCTTGCTCGTCAACCCAGTAGTCCTGATAGAAAAAAATATCGAAAGCATGTCGTCGCAGATTTAACTCGACAAAAAAGCAACCTAATAAAGACTATTCAAAACACAATAGGTCTTTCATTAACTGAATTAAAGCTTGAAGATGCAGAAAAAAAAGCCACGGCTGCAAGAAACCTAGACAAAATATTTAGAATAATAGGTAAAGAGAACGCTCACCTATTATGCGTACCCGAACATGAAAAACCAGAACCCGACAGAATGACTCATGCAAGAGTTTTTACCGCAAATCATCTTTTGCATCATCATTTTGATGCCGTTATTAATCGCTTAACATTTATTGTTAATACTATAGCCATTAAAGAGCCAGAAACGGTTATTCAGTTTTTTAATGGTTATCTATCAAAGCAGTCTCCCCACTCTAAAATTCTAGCAAAAGCCATTCTAACAAGCCCCCGTATGGTTAGAGGGTTATATAACACCGTCCCTTCTCCACACCCTGACCTTGATAAAATAATTGAAACTTTAGATATTAACTCGGCTATTGAAGTTTTTGATCATGCGTCTCAATTAACCAACAAAATAATTGATAAAAAGCATGCTATCAATCTACAGATGAAATTACTGAGTATTCCGAGATTTCGCGATGCATTAATCAATTCAAGAGAACATTCGCCTAAAAAAGCAGTTTCTGCCTTTAGCCATTGGTCACGTCTGGATTTTTTTAATCAAATTGATGCCACACAAGATCCCGCCGTTAAAGCATTTTTGAAATTAATTAGATTAGGCAATCCTGAAGCTGTACACCAGCTCATAAAAAAAGGCGTGCTTGATAGATATCTTGATGAGCTTGATCTTTCTACGCTAGATCCGGGATATATTAAATTATTTGACCCTTCTTGCAGAATAGTTTTACTTGCAAAAAAATGGAATGAAAATTTAAATCCTCCAATGCGTGAAGCACTGATAGGCAACCCTAATGAGTTAGTCCGAATAATTAACCAAAAGGACATGAGACATGCTCAAGCGGCTCGTATTTTATTAGCTGAAGCAAATAAACGTGAAGTTATTTCGAAAGAGCAACTCATCGAAGAAACTAAAAATGATACAGAAAATAAACGTAACACAGAGACGGCTATTCATAATCTAGTCTTAGCTGGGATTTGCAACCTAGATTCTTCTTATGATGTAAAATTAGACCCTAATAGATATGGTGATAACCCACTCATTGTCGACGATATAAAAACATTCCTTACAAAGTGCATAAGACTTCCTTCTGGAATCTTCAATAACGCTGCTTTACTGGGTGGCGTTATGGGTGGAATGATTTCAGTTCCAGGTCAGGCCGTTGATATGGCAGTCCAAAATGTTTCATTTATAGAAAAAGCGAATCTTAATGCGTTTAAATTTATACTATATAGACCAGAAATAGTTTTAGCATTAACGACTGAGGACTACAAAAAAGTAATTGAGAAGGCTGTTACAAAAGGTTTCTCTCCACGAGATTTTTTGGAGTTAGTCAAATTTTATGAAGAAAAATCTCTAAATAATGGTGCAGCTTTAGGTGTTTTAGAAGAATTATTAAGTACACCGAATTTTTTAGCCTTTTATAAAGCCAATACGCATTTTGAAAGGCCTGATGCTTTGGCACTGATAGAGCTTGTAGATCTTTATAGTCAATATACAACTAGCAAAATGACAAGAAACAATAAAATTACTAATGAAACTATTGAAAGCTTAGAAAAAGCTCATCAGGGTAAAGCCACTCAAGATGCAAACTTAAAAGTAGTAGGTGCTATTACATTTAAACAAAACGGAGAAAAACTTAAGACATTACTAAAAGTATCCGAAAATCATAAACCTCCTTCCTATTTACCAGCATTTTTAGCAATAATTGCAGGCTTAGCTTTAATGGCTGGTGCTGTTACTGGCATTGCGCACATAGTAGCGACTGCGCCTGTTGGCGCATCAGTGGGAGCTATTGCCATCCATGTGGTAGTAGTTTCTTCAGCAGCGGCATGGCAAGCAGCAGTCGTTGTTGGGACTGGATTAGCACATTTTGCTATGGTTGCAATTCCCTCACTTTCTTTACTAGCTGCTGCAGGAGCGGTACTAGTAATAGCATTAGGCGCAGCAGCTATTTTGCTCGCTTTAAAAGTAGCCTATAACAAAGCTAAGGATTTGTGGCATGGCAGAACTGCGCTGGATACCAATGGCAAACACAAAATTCAAGGTGCGCTTGAATATTTAAATGAAAATGAATTTATCTTTCCTTGCAAAGGAAAAGAAAAAGAAATAGGACGCACGCTAAGTCACGGCAAAGCGAATGGCTGGGATCTTCAAATTCCTAAAGATAAAAAAGAATTCTGCGCTAGAGTTGAATCTAAATATGTCATTGATGCCCATAAACAAAAGAATTGGTCTATATTTTCTTTCTTTGATAAAGCCATTGCTATTTTAAGATCTATAAAGGGATGCTGGGGCACCGATGAGTATCTTGCGAATGCTGTAGCAACAGCGGCTGTAGGGAGGGAACAAGAACTCGCTGAACCGGTTGTTGCTGCTGAACAACCACAAGCTTATACTGTACAAAGACATCTTCCAAAACCAGGAGAATTACCTCGCAGTGCTCCTATTAAAGTTCCACAAGCTGGACGCGCAAGCAGCGCTCACCCTAATATTTCTGAGTCTCCTTCACTTTTACCTGAAGACTTCGTCTCTGCTTGGAAACATGATAGAAATCCATCCCCTGGACTTTTCTCGGGCGAACCATCACCAAAAAATGAAGAAAAAGAGCAAGAAGCTGGGTTAGGTAAATCGGTGAGCGAAGCTGCTACTAATGTAGTGAAAGAACATAATGGTTCACACGCACCGAAATACCCGCAGGGATTTTATAAGAGCTTAGATCCCTTAACTCGTAACCAAGTTGATAGAATCAAAGATCCAGTAAAACAGCAGAAAATGCTTGAACAACTTTATGAACGTATTAAGAAAGTAGGCCGTTGATAATAGCTAACGCTTCCTGATCTCCCTATCTCAATAAGGTCTGAAATTTTAATAAGCTAAAAAATAATGAAATATTTTTAGTCAAAAAATTATTTAATTTTTTCGAAGGTAATACTAACCCAATTATAAAAGAGCTCAATAAGGTTGCCAGCAAAAATTCTGGGCTTTTAATATGATTCACTATAATATTTTTTTGTTGAATTAACTGTTCTCTGTCTGCCTGCACTTTTAATTCTAACATTTCAACTTTCTTTTTTAGCATGCTCATGGTTACTCTCCTCGGGTAGATTACTCATTGCCAATTGTCGTCGGGTGGCGGGGAAAAAGATATTTTTAGCTATAACCTTTTTCAATCTAAGCATTATCAAAATCAGGGTTAAATAAATAATACTTAAAACCCCTAGAGCTGATAAGAGATTTAATTTTAAAGACATTATTGCAATAACTATCATAATGGAACTTACTATCCAGATACTGATTAGTAAAATTCCTAGGAAAATATAAATAAAAAATAAAATATTGATACTCTCAAAAGCTAAGCGAGCTTCTGCGCTGATTAATTGTTTAATGTCATCAAGCCATTTAAAGGAGCTTGGGATGAGGCTTAAAATAGCCTCACCCAAGTTTACTTTCTTATTATTATTCTGCTCCATTAACTTTAGGCTTTTTTAGATTTTTTAAATATCAAGCCCAACACTACCCCAGCTAGGAGAGCGAAACCTGCTGTTTTAACAGGATTTTCGTTGACGTAGCTAGCAATATTCTCTTGAATATCAAGAGCTTTATCTTTTACATCATGTGCTTTTTGAGAAATTTCTTCTCCCATTTCAGATGCTTTATCTTTAAATTTTTGAAACGTATCAACTTTATTAAATTTTTCTTGTGCGGATTTCATAGTCGTAGACATAGATATTTTCCTCATTGAAAAGTTATGTTATTTAAGATAAAGCGATTTTTTTTAAATAATTCGACCCAAAATTAACCCGGTCAATAACGCAATTCCCGCTGCTGCAAACGGCCGAGTTTTGACGTATTTTTCTAAGGTTTTTTGAATGGAATCAGTACGTTCAGTGAGATCATCTATTGATTTTGAAAGTGCTTCGCCGATTTGATCTTTAGCGTGCAAACCACTTTCTACAAGCGCATCCTTTACTTTTACCAAATCTTCCTTTAGATCTGAACCAGCATTTTTTTTATTAAAGTCAGTCATGGTAACATCCTCATTAGTATTTTTATTTAAACTACCCTTTTAAAATACTCTGAATGTTTTTTGCGGTCAATACTAAATAAGTTTTTTATGAATGTAAAAATACGGTAGTTTAACTTCCATATTTTTTTGCTGGAAAAATAGGTTAACTGGGCTTTTGCGTAGGCTAAATTTTTTATATCCACGCATAATTTAAAAAAACTTGGGATAAAGCCAACAATGGCTTCACCCAAGTTTTTAATTTTTTTAGTGTTAGCGTTTGATTCCATGAGGGTTAGTTTTTCCTGGCTCTTTTAATTAACAAGCCCATTAACATGCCGGTTAAAAACGTATAACTCACCACCTTAATAGGATTATCGCTAACAAATTGTGAAACACTTTGCTGGATATCATTAGCTTGGTCTTTTGCATCATCCACACATTCTTCTGCCTTCTCTTTAAGTCCTGAAGTCTTTTCTTGCATAGAATACTCTCCCTTTTTTGGTTAGAAAATTTCTTAAAATAGGCGAGCGATTAATAATCCCGCCAATAAAGCTCCACCTGCAGAAACTAAGGGGCGTTTTTTGACGTATTGGACAATTACTTTTTGAATAGGATCGTATTGTTCTGCATCTTCTTCGTCTTGAACCTCAGGCTTTGCTTTCTGAGATTTTTCTTTCTCTTTAAAAGCATCCTTATTTTCTTCATCTAAGCTTGAACGCTCGCTCTTTATTACATCATTGCTAAAGTTATTCATAGAATTTTCCTTATTAAGTAATTAATTATTTAAATCACACTTGATAAAGTAATACTAAAATAAGGTTTTTGATAGATGCGACAAATACGATAGTAGTTTTAACAACCCGCTACGGTCATTTCTTCAATTAAAATAGAACCCGTATGAATATTTCCTCGACGATCAATATCATTTCCGATTTCAATAACACGCGCATAAATATCACGTAAATTTCCCGCAATCGTAATTTCATCGACAGGATATTGAATTTTTCCGTGTTCAATCCAAAAACCACTCGCGCCGCGAGAATAATCACCAGTGACAATATTAATACCCTGCCCCATAACTTCGGTGACTAATAATCCTTTATCCATGGTTTTTATTAAAGCTTCTAAATCTTTTTCGCTGTGTGAAATCGACAAATTATGTACGCCGCCAGCATTTCCTGTAGATTTCATTCCTAATTTTCTGGCGGAATAAACACTTAAGCAATAATTTCTTAAAATACCGTTTTCGATAAAAATATTATCTGTAGTGTTGACACCATCATCATCAAAAGGAGCGCTGCCTAAAGCTTTTGCTAAATGGGGATGTTCTTGAATTTGAATGTGTTCGGGGAAAACTTTTTTTCCTAAGTGATCAACTAAGAAAGAAGATTTTCTATATAAACTGCCGCCTTGGATAGCCGATACAAAATGGCCTAATAAACCGCGGGCTTCTTCGGCTGGAAATATGACGGGGACTTTGCAGGTTTTTAAGGATTTTGCGCCTAGACGTCTTATGGTTCTATCGACTGCTTCATTGGCAATGTCTTTGATGGATCTTAACATGTCGGGATCGCAAGCGGTGGTGTAACTAAAATCACGCTGCATTTCTTCTTTTTCTTTTGCAATCATGACACAGCTGATTTCATGTCGAGTGGCGGATGATAACCCAATAAATCCTTGTGAATTACCATAAGCGTGATAACTCTCGCTAGTGGTAATCATGGCACCTTCAGAATTTGAAATGCGTTTATCTTTGGCAAGTGCGATAGCTTCACACTCACAAGCTAATTTAATCGCTTCAGCCACCGATATTTTCCAAGGGAAAAATAATTCTATTTCAGGATAATTAAAAGCTAATAACTCTTTTTCAGCAAGACCCGAACAAGGATCTTCATCGGTAAACCGCGCAATATTACAAGCCGCTTTCACAGCAGATTCTATGGCTTCACGAGAAAAATCTGAGAGACTGGCTGAACCTAAACGTTTGCCAAAATAAACATTAAGACTAATGCCTTTGTCTTGATGATATTCAACCGATTCGACTTCTGCTTTGCGTGAACTAACCGTAAACCCTTTATTGGTTCCAACATCAACTTCAGCGTCTGTTGCACCTTGACGTTTTGCTTCAGCCAAAATACTTTCAACTAAATTTTTTAAATTATCCATGATGCGTGCCCCCAACAGTCATAGAGTCTACTTTTAATGTGGGTTGGCCGACACCAACGGGAACACTTTGTCCGTCTTTACCACAAATTCCAATGCCTGAATCGAGTTGTAAATCATCGCCCACCATAGAGACTTTAGATAATACCTCAGGGCCATTACCAATTAAGGTTGCGCCTTTAACGGGTTTAGTAATTTTTCCATCTTCAATCAAATAAGCTTCACAGGCGGAAAATACGAATTTGCCTGAGGTGATATCGACTTGTCCGCCACCAAAGTTTACTGCATAAAGCCCTTTTTTAACGGAGGCAATAATTTCTTCTGGTTTTGATTTTCCGGGTAATAAATAAGTATTAGTCATGCGCGGCATAGGCATACTGGCATAAGATTCGCGTCGACCATTGCCTGTTGATTTCATTCCCATCAATCGTGCATTGCGTTTATCTTGTAAATAATTACGTAAAATTCCATTTTCAATTAACACAGTACACTGCGTGGGTGTCCCTTCATCATCAATAGTTAATGAACCGCGACGATTAGGAAGTGATCCATTGTCTACTACCGTACAAAGCGTTGAGGCGACTTGCTTACCCATTTGACCACTATAAAGTGAAGTGCCTTTGCGGTTAAAATCACCTTCTAATCCGTGACCTACGGCTTCGTGTAATAAAACCCCGGGCCAACCTGGGCCTAATACTACAGGCATAGCGCCCGCTGGAGCATCCACTGCTTCTAAATTAACAGCCGCTTGACGCACGGCTTCTTTCGCATATTCAAACCCTTTATCATCGGCGAAAAAATATTGATAATCATAACGTCCGCCACCACCTGCATAACCTTGTTCACGTCTACCGTTTTGTTCCATCACAACGCTTACGTTCAGTCGAACCAAGGGTCTCACATCTGCTGCTAAGTGACCGTCACTTGCCATGACTAAAATCGTTTCAAATTCTGCTGCTAAACTAATATTGACTTGAATCACGCGCGAATCTAAAGCACGAGTGTATTTATCTATTTTTTGTAATAACGCGACTTTTTCAGTTTCAGTTGCTGAAGTTAAAGGATTCACTGGTAGATATAATTGTTTTTCGATAGACATTTCCCAAGCTTTGACGGGAGTTGCGCCATCGTTATTGCTAATACTTCTTGCGGCTTTGGCGGCTTGTTCTAGGGCAGGAAGAATAATGTCATCAGAGTAGGCAAACCCCGTTTTCTCCCCACTCATAGCCCGCACACCCACACCGCGGTCTATATTGTAACTACCCCCTTTAATAATGCCGTCTTCTAAGACCCAAGATTCGGTATAAGAAGCTTGGAAATACAAATCCGCATTATCAATCGAATTCCCCAACACATGACTTAAAACATTTTGTAATTGAAGATCAGTCAATCCGGCGGGGTCTAGTAAATTTTTACGTGCTATTTCAAAGGGTTGCATCATAGAGACTCAGGCCTTTCCTTTTCTATTTTGGGCACCAGTTTACCATGATGTTCTAATCAGGTCTTGCCTTTATTGGCTTCCTTCAATACGATAGAGATTGGGATGGTTAGTTATTTTTGCAAGGAATACGCAATGAAATATTACCAAATTCTTTTGATAGCTAGCTTGAGCATTTTTTTATCAGGCTGTATGACTCCACCGTCAGATCCGCCTAAACACCAACTTTACAGACCCCAACAAACCCTGACTAAACAAGCTTCTAACCAAAGCCAATCTTCGCCTTTATTAAAAATGTCTTCACTACATTCTGAAGATGAGTTAAAAGAAGAGCCCCTAAAGAAAAACCCCATAGCGGTCAATATTTATCCTAAACACAGCCATCCCGACAAGCCATATATGGTTGTAGGCGAAGAAACCGTTTCCCAATACAATCACGGCGGCGTTAAACGCGCAGAAGCCTATGTACGCGATAAGTTAAGAAGACTTGCGGCCTATTTAGGTGGTGATGCGGTGATTGATATTAAGCATGATAAACACATGGTGAGCGGGACGGTTGTTTCGTTTAATAAGTCGACGGGGTAGTAATTTCTAAGCCTTACCCTTTGCAAGGAAAAGCGGGCAGCCACGAGGGCTGCCCCTACACTTCTTGCCCTATTCGTTGTTCTATAAACAATTTATCTTCTTTCCAATTGCTCGGATTATTACGGATATAATTTCGTAAAATTTCTAAAGATTTTTCATCGCGTATAATATGTTCGTAATAATTTTTTTGCCAAATTCTTCCTTCAAAATCAGGCCAATGGTGATCTTGTATTCCTTGGATATATTCTTTTGTAGTAATAGATTTAAATGCGCCCATGATACTACTGATTGTAGGTTGGTTAGGTGGGTTGATTATAATAATTCCATGAAAATGATTAGGCATTACAACATAGCTGTCTAAATTAATATTCGTAAAACGCTGAATTAATTTATTCCAATTTTTCTCAACGAGCTTACCTAACTCACTTAAGCTTACTTTATTATTTATAATATTCCCTAACAAACATTCTCTGTTTTGAACACAAATGGTAACAAAATAAGCGTTACTTCGAGAATAATTATATTTTTTTAATCTAATCGATCTTCGACGATGAATATCTGGATTATATTTCATTATTTCTCCTATTCAAAATAAGTATGAGATGGGTAAACAAGGCAAGAAGTGTAGGGGCAGCCCTCGTGGCTGCCCGCTTTTGTTTGCAAATGGCAGGATGACTTATCTAATGCGGGAATTTTGGAAAACCAAAGACAATCATGACGTCAACGCGCTAACCGCCTTATCGGATAAGCCGGTTTAATCCCCTGCTTATCAAAAGCTTCCCAAATTGCCAAAAGCACTTCAGAGCGCATACTAGGACGGGATTTCACTAAACGTAAATTAATAAAATATCGCACTTCTAAATCAACGGTCCCCTCGCCAAGCTCTTTCATAAATACTTCAGGCGCCGGATCTTTTAATACTTTAGGATTTGCCGCTAACACATCATAAATAATTTTCTGCACCGTAAACGGCGATTCAGCTTGATTTAGAATCACTCTTGCAACCGTTCTCACAATATTATCTTTAGCGGTCCAATTGATAAAAGTTTTATTACAAATATCAGCATTAGGTACCACAATATCCATGTGATCCCAGGTGCGCACAGTAACGGCGCGACTGCCTAGATGAATGACATCACCTTCGTGGCCATCAATCGTCACGGTATCTCCTACTCGTAAAGGACGCTCTATTAATAATAAAAATCCACTGGCTAAATTATTAATTAAATCACGCACGCCAAATCCAATCACCGCACCAAAACCGATGGCAACTGCGGCGACTGCTTTAAAATCCACCCCTAAAACTTCTAAGCCAATGATAATACCTATAGTGATCATTAAATATTGGCTTAAAATCGCCAGACTATTTCTAACACCTAAATCTTCTGTACGTTTGGTAAGCAAACGATAAACAAATTCACGCGTCCACTTAGCTGCCCAATAAAGTAAAGAAATAATAACCACTAATTCGACGATACTTAAAGGCGTAATAATGGTATTAAAAACACTGCCCAATCGATAATGAATTAATTTATTCAAACGTTCAACAATAGGTGATAATCGATCCCAGCCATATAAAATAAATAATGCAGCGCACGCTAATAAAATTAAGGCAATACGTAAAACTCTATCTAAAGGTTTTAAGAATGCTTCGCTTAATAACCAGCCATTCGAGACATGAGAAATTAAGATTTTAGAAAACTCATCCATGATTTCTACTAAAATGGCGCGCGCTATAAAATAGCCTATCAACACCAGCAATAAAATTCCTTCATACCAAAAAATAGTGTAAACCATGTTAATATAACCGCTTAATCCAATGATAGAATTAATAATCAGTAATAAAGCAACAAAACGACTTATGAATGACGGGGATTTAAATAAACCTAAAGACATGATGAATAAAAATATCAAAAAGAGTCTTGCAAAAACAGTTTTTAATTCATAACTCACAGCAAGTCCGCTTACCAACACCACTAATCCTGTGATAATACCGCCTATAATTAACATCCATCGTAAACGAAAAGTTTCTACTAAATAAATGCGGGCGGTTGCAAGACAGCCTTTAAATACCAGCCAAACTGCGGCCAGATTGATAAAAAAGTAATAGTCTTCCCGAGGAATTTCTAACCAATAAAATAACCATAGCGCATTACCTATGACTGCAATATCCACCAGTAGAAATTGAAATAATTGAACCACTAAATTTTGTTGTTTTAAGAAACGGCGCGCAAGATAAAATGCTCCCCACCATAAAACTTCAAATCCTGCCAAAATCATCCACCATTCAAAATCAAAATCGGCTAAACTCGTGATGAGATCGTTAGTTAAGGTTTTGACTTCATGATAGGCCAAACCTGGCAGTACTAAAATTTCAGCACTTAAATCTAACCAAGCTCTTTCATCGAATCCGGGCAATGTTTGTCTTCTGGATAATTCTTGCTTCAAGGTTTTATTTAATAATGTTTGAACCTCGGCAAGATCTTGATTTAAAGTTGCAAATTCAGCTAATTTTTCTATAGGCTTTAAGTCTTTATTTAACACCTGTACTTGATCTTTATAATTATTTAATAAAGTAATAGAAGTACCCGGCACAATAGAAATTTTTAATTGCTGAATTTGATTTTTATAACGCCCCGTGAGCATTTTTAAATAACTGGAATTTATTTGCTCATTAATTGTATAAATTTGGTGTGCTAGCTGCTCACGTTCAGCTTTATCTTGAGTACTATTTAATTGTTGATTTAATTTATTTAATTGCTGCTGAGAGTCTTTATGTTTAACTTGAAAAAGAGCTTCTGTTTTAGCTTGTTGTTTTTGTAAATCTGCAATCGCTTGCGATCTTAGTAAATTTTGTTGTTTGGTCGCTTCCGATTGGTAAACCACTAATGTTCTTTCAGCGGCGCGTTTTAATTGCTTTAAATGCTCAACGCGTTCTTTTCCTGTATCTGAAAGATCTTGTTGCGCTTCAAATAACTCAAGATTAATATTATTTAAAGTTGATTTAGCTGCTGATATTTCTATAGGTTCAGCAAAAGCTAAGCCTATAGAAAAAAATAAAACAATACTAATCGCTTTCTGTAACCACAGTTTCATTGCTTAGCACCTGTTTACGCAAGAATCCTATCAGAAAAAGTCCTGGAAACGACATAAGAAATGCCCAAGTAAAATAATCCACCCAGCCCATTTTTTTGACCATAATAGCAGCAACAGGTCCCAATATCACCCGCCCAATGGAAGACAGGGCTGATAATAAAGCAAATTGAGTAGCGGTATAGCGTAATTCACACAGCGACATTAGAAAAGCAACTAAAGCCGCCGTACTCATTCCACTACAAAAACTTTCAATCCCAATAGAGCTTGCCATCAATAAATAATTTTTACCGACCATCGCCAAAATGACAAACATTAAATTGGAAATCGCTTGCGCTAAACCAAACAAAAACAATGCGCGATAAATATTCAGATTAGACAGCAAAAGCCCACCACAAAATGCGCCAAAAATAGTCGCCACTAAACCAAAAGTTTTATAGGTGATACCAACGGTTGATAAAGTAAAGCCTAAATTTTTAAGTAAAAAATTACTCATCAATGATAAAGCTAACGCATCGCCAATTTTATAGAGAACAATAAATAATAAAATCAGAATAATATTTTCTCTTCGCCATAAATTACGAAAAGGCTCAACTACCGCAGCAGTAAATGTTTTAGGAGCTATAATAAATTGTGAAGGCTCTTTGGCTTTATAAGTTGTAATAACAGATAATCCCATTAATACCGCCATCCACTCATAAGTCATGCGCCAACCTATATAATCTGCAAATACTAAGGCTAGTCCGCCGGCAAATAACATGGCAATACGATAAGCAAAAATATAATTCGCCGCTCCCAAACCCCGCTCAGAGGGAGATAATACTTCGGTTCGATAAGCATCAATGGCAACATCTTGTGAGGCTGAAAAGAACGCAATAACAAGCGCCATTAAACCCATTAAACCTGCATTATTTTGTGGACTTAAATTCGCTAAAATAAATAGCGCTACACACAAAGCAAGCTGCGTTAAGGCAACCCATCCCCGCCGTCTACCACCCCAAGGCGGCACAAAACGATCGAGAACTGGCGCCCATAAAAATTTCCAAACATAAGGCATCCCTACTAACGATAATAACCCTATCGTCATAATGCCAACACCCGCTTCCGTAAACCACGCTTGTAATGTTGATCCTGTTAAGACCAACGGCAATCCGGATGAAAATCCCAATAACCAAATCGTTAACATGCGTGGTGATCGGAACATATTATTCTCCTAACGATGAGTTATTCTAGGGACTTCCAATTCTTCTTTGCGTAATTCGTTGTAGCTTTTAGCAAAGATAATGGAAGTATTTTTCTTAACATAATCAGGAGATACCACGGGATAAGCTCCGGCTGCAGAAGCAGAAAGTGATACTTGAGCGGCGGCAGCAGGGTTTTTTTCTATGGCGACTATATTACTCACTTTTTGTAAGGTGCTAATATAAGTTGCATACAGACTTTCCCACCATTTACTTGCCACTAATGTATCACCTTTAGCTTCGGGCATTGAGTCCTCCATTCCAGAATATACCAAGCCTGATGGATCACGCCGTAAAAATTTTTCTTCTAATTTTCTATACGCTTTTGCTGATTCTGGAATCCAAAAAACCTAACTTAACAAAAAGGCTAGTCCGAGTTGAATGTCTACCATGATGAGCAATACGAGCAGTCATGCGTTGTAGTCTTTGGAATTCCAGAAAATGATCTTCTGTCACGCTTCTTTGATCCAAAGCCTTTGCCAATGCTGCAAGTTTGGAGTCAACAACACCAAATAAATCAGTTTTGTCATTTCTGCCTTTGGTTGTATATTTAACGTCGAAAAGTCGAGCATTTTGTTGCTCAAGAAATTTCCTATAAACCGCAATCCAATACAACAAATCTTTCTTGGCTTGTGTTTGCTCTTGTCCGTGCGAAAGTATTTGCAATTTCATTAATGGCATATTTCCTCCAATTCAAGGTTTAAAAATTTTTCGATAATCATTATAACTATCTATATTAGCTCCACCCGCTATCAAGTGCCTAAATTCGTGCACTGTACGATAATATTCACCACTAAAATTATTTTTTACTCGATCATTTTGCTCTGCTTGGATTAGCTCAAATTTATCCTTTAAATTTTTCCAAGCAGTCCAACTTTCAGATTCCGCTGCGGGTTTCCAATAGCCTGCGCTTATCACATAACCCAAACCCGTAGCAATAGTATTGGTTTTAGAAAAGCGTCGGTGATGCGCAACGATAGCGGTTCGGATTATAGCTTCCTTAATTTGATCTTGATAAGGATGCTTATTATCCAGTACCTCTTTGTTCAATTCGAGCACGCCCTTCAATCTTTCAAGCTCAATTTTTATTTGCCCAAAAAGCAAATCTTTATCCGCAACACCTCGAGCTAATCGCTTTTCACTCATGCGGTTTCTTTGAGCATCAATATATTGAATTAGAGTATCAATAGTCTCATGCATGGTTATTTTGTCATGTTCAGGTACTGGTGGTCTTTGCATATTGTTTCCTATTTTCCTAGCTTTACTGATCTCAGAGTATTGTATGAAGCAATAAATTGATCGTCTTTCTTAATAAATCTGTTATTATTTTCCAAAGTTCTCTGATATTCAGCCAAAAATCCTTGTTTTAGAGCAGAATCTTCCTCGGGTGTCACCTGAGCATTTGAAAACTTATTTTGTGCCAATTTTTCCCAATCCACCCAACTTTCAGATTTTGCAGCGGGTTTCCAATAGCCTGCACTTATTACATAGCCCAAACCTGTGGCAATATTATTAGTTTTAGAATAACGTCGATGATGAGCTATAAGAGCGGTTTCATGTATAGCTTCTTTAATATCTTGTTCATAAGCTGGTACATTCTCGTCTCGTAAAAGCTTTTGTTTTAAAGTAATTAATTTATCTTTAAGGTCAGTAAAAAGCTGCGTTTTGTCTGCCTTACCTTTAGACATAATTTTTCTATCTAAACGCTGATTCTGCATTTCAATAAAAGTTATTAAAATATCTAAAGTATCTGTTGCGGTTTTCTTTTGCTCTGATGTTAATGACATATTTTTCTCCTAATGCCTTGGTGCATGAATTGGCGACTCTTCGAGTGTAGATGGAACAGGTTTTGGAATATACGGTTTGTGTAGTCTTAATTGAGCGTAGGTACTAATCTTTGGCAGGTCAGACTTATCTTCTTCACCTGGTATAAAAATAAATCGAGAAGAAGGATTTAAAGTAGCTTTATAAGCTCTGCTCAATGCTTCCCAAACTGTTCTATCTGATGCCTTAATCGAAACACTAAGTTTATCTTCTCTCCTTGCATGTAATTCACTTGCAAGCGGATAAGAAGATTCATCTTTAATTTTAGCAAGATCAGTAAATACTTCTTTTTCTAATTTCAACCAACCTTTCCAGGTAGTCGCATTTTTATAGGGATTAACATAAGTCCCCGATAAAAACCAAGGTACCCATCCCAAACTCCAATTAATAAAAGCATTAATTTTAGAATAACGCTTATGATTGGCCACAATCGCTATTTCAGCCATTAAATGCTCTAACTGAAGCACGTCCTCGTCTGTCCCTGATAACTTCACTAATTTGTCTCTTATATCAGTCAATCGTTGCTTTTTTTCCAGACGGCCCTTTTGAGTCCATTTGTCCCAAAACGATATTTTTCCCTCCTTGCCAAAAAGACGATCCTCTTCTTCAGTAATAAAATTATTAATACGAGCGATAACATTTTTAATAATATTTCTATTCGCAGACATTAAACTCTCCTTCTTGGTTGCTGAGGTGGCAAGTGTTCATCAAAACTCACCGCTCGATATTCATTATAACTAGCAGCAGGCTTCACAGTTTGCTCAACCTTATCTTTGACCCAAGCCTGAATATTGGATTTATTAAATAAACTTCTATAAGTTGCCAAAAATTGCAACCAAAGATGGCTCACCACGGTATGTTCTGATTTAGCTTCTGAATCATCACGTTTTAAAAATCGCGCTTCTAACATTTTATAAGCTTTCAAAGATTCGGGTTCACTGTAAAAGTTTAAGCGTCCCCCGGGCTTTCTAAATAAACCCGTCCCTAAGGTAAAAATAGTATTAGCAACAGCATTAGTTTTAGAATATCTCGCATGATGCGCCACACGTGCGGTTTCTTCTTGAAGCTCAGCAAAACTCGTTAAAAAATCTACTGATAAGGGTTTATCCGGGCCGCCCAAATTATCAAATAAATTTGAAAACTTATGGTTAACTCTAGCAAAAAGCTCATATTTATCATCCGCACCTTTTGTTGCTCTTACCGTCTTAAGACGTTCCATCTGTCCTGCAATATATTTTCGATAAGCATTAATCCAATATCTGCAATCTTCTTTTTCCGTACGGTTTTTTTCATCACCCTCTGGTGCAATTCTCATTTTAAAAGGCATAATTAAAATCTCCTAGTATATAAAAAGGCCCAGCAAGCTGGGCCCTGGTGATTATTAAGGTCTTTTACGAACCGGGACATTATTAATGAAACTCTCGGTAGAATTAATGACTATTGTTTGTTCTATACCGATATTATCCCTTGATCCAATAGCATCTTTAGTAGTTCGAGTACAACAAAATGACGCGTGTGCGCAGAGGAAGCTAAATTTACCTTTTTAGTTAACTTATTCCAAGCGCCGCTAAGCTCGCGTGGGGCAGTCGCAACAGGGTCAGTCGCGGCTGGCTCTGCTTTTTTCTTTAGCGCGCTTGATGGTCCACGAGGACTTGCAGCAGAAAGAGCTACAAGCGTAGCGCTAGAACTTGTCCCATTAGCTAGACCACCATGTTTAGATTCCGATCCCGGTGCGAAACTCACTGAACGGGGATGCTGTGCATGCGGAGAACTCTGGGCCGATGATGCTTCGATATCAGGCGGCACCCCTAACGATTGTTTTACATGCTCCATGGTTTTCTGGGTCTCAGCTAGATTTATTTCTGATGCAATATTTAAACGCGTGCTTTTAGATGATAGAAGCATATCTTTTCTTAAACTCTCTTCCATCTTTTTCAAATTTTGCAGCGTGGTAGATTCGCTTCGGAAAAAACCTAAGGTTAAAATTCTAATACAAAAATCAAACCAAGCATGGCGCTTTGCTTGAAGATCTTGTTGCATTTGACTTAACAATTCTTGAGTTTTCTTTCTAATGCCATCTCTTGAGATATCCTCAGAGGCTCCATCAGAGTTCGTAAGCTTGTTTGTGCTAAGTGCCGCATACAAGCTTGTAGCAATATTTTTCGCATCCTCCAAATCGTTTTGTTTATTGGTCTTATTAGTTGTTGTCCACGGCATATAATCTTTGGTTGCTCCAACACGTTTGTGTTCTGCATCAGCATAAGCCTCAATTGCCTTAAGAACTTGCTTTAACTCATCTTCAGGTTCAGCAATTGTCGTTACTTTATCTAAGGCTTTGCCCAATTTTACTAAATTTTGAATAGCATTCGCTGAGAAATAACCCCTGCGTGTTATTTCTGCAGCCCATCCATACCGGAGGATTGCAGCATCAAGATCTTGATCTAATTTATCGATATCAACCGCTTCAGAATCAATTACAATTTGTGATTCTATGTTTTTTAATCTATCTTTTACATCGTAAATATGATCAAGCTTTGTATTATCAATAACGGTTTTGGCTTTGATACGCTCTTCTTCCTCTTCCGCTAAGTTAATTAAAATTCTAAGCATTTTCAAAGTTTCTTTGAGTTCTTTTACTCTGTGGTCTTTATTACGTTCCACTCTTTGAAAATCAATTTCAGCGGGATTAGGCATTGCCAAATGCTGGATGTGTTGATGTGAAACGCCATTCGTATATGCCACGCCTGTCTGCCCATGATGTTGGTGAGAAACTGACTCGTCATCTGCATAATATTCATTGCCCCCAAAATGTGGTGACTGCTGAGAGTCTTGTTGTTGCTCTTCTGCGTGGAATGCCGGTGTAAGCGGTGCCTCGTGTTGTTCTGTTGGTCGTGGCCCTTGCGGTGGTTGTGGTACTGACGACAATACTGATGATGCTAGTGGTGGTGCTGGTGGTGCTGCTTGTTCTTGATGTTGATGTGGATGTGAACCTGAACCTGCCATAAATTTATCCCTCTTTCTCAAAAATTAAAAAAATATTACTAATCCTTTTAAATCCATCTCGTTTTTTTTGCGTCTTTAATTTTTTGTTGGGGGGGAATCCCAGTTTTTTTGTAACAAACTTCTACACTTTGATTTTAATCGCGGTGATATGTAACAAAGAGTTTAGTAGGCGTCAAGATAATTTTTGTTTTCGTGTATTTTTTGAACTTTTTCGCATTTTTCTTAATTGCCAGAGCGTTAAAATAGGGCCGGAAAGTGCATAACATAAAAATAGTGCGAATAACATTTCGGGTGGTTCGATTGCAATGGCTGCTAGAATTAAAACCACTAACACAGGAACCATAAAAGGAACTTTGCCTTTTAGATCGATTTGTTTGAAACTATTAAAACGAATACTGCTCACCATGAAAGCAGCGGCTAATAAGGTTAACAAACCGCCGGGAATAACGATTAAATAGCCCTCGATGTCGTACACATAACCTAACCAAACTAAACCGGCTATTAAGGCCGCGGCTGCAGGACAAGGTAATCCTTGAAAATATCTTTTATCTTCATGTCCTACTTGAGTATTAAAACGCGCTAATCTTAAAGCGGTTGCAGCAGTATAAATAAAAGCAATTAACCAACCAATTTTTCCTAGGCGCAATAATGACCAGTTATACATCACTAAAGCTGGCGCAACGCCAAAAGCGACCATATCCGACAAACTATCGTATTGCGCACCAAAAGCAGTTTGGGTATTGGTTAGACGAGCAATACGTCCATCTAAAGTATCTGCGATCATCGCAAAAAATATAGCGATCGCTGCAACATCAAAAGACCCTTTTAAAGCAGCGACTATAGAATAGAACCCCGAAAATAAGGCCGCCGTGGTAAATAAGTTAGGCAAAAGATAAATACCGCGACTCGGCTTGATAGGCTCATTTTGTAATTCTGTCATAAATAATCCCATTATTTTAAGGACTTACAAGATAACATATTTTAATTCGTTTTTCATGAAGTCAAGAATTAAATTTAAAAATATTTTGTAACTTACTGGTTTTCTTAAGGTTTCCTTAAGGTTGGTGGTTACATAATGCGGCATCGAAATGAACAAGGAAAAAGCAACATGACTGGTGCCCCATCGCCAAATACAGCTATTCAAGGGCTTGGAACGCCCAGGGATGCTACGCACGCGGAAACTAAAGAGGCAATGCAAACCAACCCAGATCAACCGGGTTGGAGCACTCTTATTGCTGCTGGCTTGCCTTCATTGTTCTTTTTTGGGATCTCTGCTTTTATCTCTCACACAGGCATTGAATTACAGAACTTTACTTGGCATGAATGGTGGACCTTATCGGCTGAAACCAGAGAATGGTCACTGGTTTACTTCTTTTCTTCCTTTTATGTGAACTACATTCAGGCACTACAGACCATCCCTAAAGCTGTTAAATGGCTCAAAGACAACTTTCGCGAAAATTTTGGGCGAAACATTGCGATTTTCATTTTAGCCATCTGTGCTGCTGTTGTTGGAGGCGCGGTAGCATTTCCCAGCGCTCTTGCTTTAGGAACTGCTGTGACTACTGCTCTTGCATTTTCAGCAGGTTGGGTTGCTGCACTTTCGACCATTTGGGCTATCGTTGCTGCCATTGGCACTGGTCTTATTTTATTTGCAACCCGCGTCTATGGCTTAATCAATGGTATTGAACGCTTTCAGCGTTGGTGGAATCAAGAGAATGCTCGTTATTATCTTTCCCGTCTAGACTCAAATTATAATGCAAGGCTAGAACAAGCCTTAACAAGTGGAGGTCATAAACTTGATAATCTAGATTCGGCAGCTATGGATTGTCTCTTAAAGGAATTACATCACATTTGGGAAAATGATGGAGACCAAGCGCTTACGCCTACTGGCTGGTCAGATTATATTAATAAAGCCGTTTTTGGAGCTTCAATTCTCATAGCAATAGTCGGCGCTATTGCTATTATTCCAGCATTTGCACAAAAATTTTTTAATGGCCTCACTCTTATTTTTGGAAGTCTTCCTTTGCTAGCTGCTAATCCTAATCTTACTATGTTGCTCTGCGTGGGCTTATCCATCGCTAACCCTATTCTTTATTTAGGATCATTAATTGCTTTACTCGATTTGGGTATTAGTGCGGTTAAAAATATTTATAACAACCATACGAACTGGAAAGATACCTCTTTTGAGATATTCAAATTATTAGTACTCGCAGCTATTTGTTATTTTTCTGGAGCAAGCTTATTCGCCCTCACTCTCTCCACTTTTAACGACCATCATTTTATTTTTAAATCCTTAGTAGGAGATGCGCCGGCCAGCTCAACCGTTGGGCAATATTTTATCCATGCCGCAGAATGGGCTGCAGCTCTTGTAAATCTTAAGTTTTGCTTCTCAAATTCCTTCCCCGCACCTGCCCCTAAAGAACAAAACATAGCCGAAAAAGCGGCAGGCTGGTTAGCTACTAAAAACTTAAATCCTGAACATCGCGATCAAGCAGGGAAATTTTCTTCTAGATTATTTAAACCCGCACCTAAAACGCCCACTGCTGCCCCAGATCCTGGCGCTTATTGTAGACAATCTTTGGCTCCAGCTTAACTTTTTAGTTTCCCACAACTTATCCACAGCAGACACACAGCTTGTTCTATTGCAATAAACCACGAGATACATTATCTTGTGGTTTAAGAGTAAAAAACATCAACATATTGTGTTTTTTCGACTCAGGAAGCAAAAAGACTTATTGTAATCAACAAGTTGTGGAGGAGCCAAATGGATATAACAACAGAAAAAACACGGACGACGATCAATATTACCGAAATTACATCAACAGCCCCAGGTCATCTTAAAGTGATACGCCGAAATGGAACCGTGACCCCTTATAGCAGTACTAAAATTGCAAGCGCTGTCACTAAAGCGTTTTTAGCCGTTGAAGGTGCGACCGCTGCGGGCTCACCGCGTATTAATGAAACCGTTATGCGTCTTGTGGATAAAATTTCAGAGACTTATCGCAGACGGTTATCAGGCGGTGGAACGATTCATATTGAAGATATTCAAGATTTAGTCGAATTAGAATTAATGCGCAGCGGCGAACATAAAGTTGCGCGGGCTTATGTGCTTTATCGAGAAGAACGTAGAAAAGTTCGTGAGCAACAAGTTCAAGAAGAGACTAAAACCCAGTTTGTATTACATGTGACTTCCACTGACGGCAAAGTAGTCCCTTTTGATGCGAAGCGTTTTACAAATTTAGTGAATAGCGCGTGTCTTGGTTTAGAAGATGTCTCCCCTAATTTAATTATTGATGATGTTAAACGAAATTTATTCGACAAAGTGCCTGTTGCTGAAGTGAGCAAAGCGCTCATTATGTCTACTCGCGTACTTATTGAAAAAGAACCGAATTATAGTTATGTAGCAGCGCGTTTATTATTAGATGCTCTGCGTAGTGAAGCTTTAAGCTTTTTAAGTGTGACAGATAAAGCGACTCATGAAGAAATGCGCGGGCTTTATCCTAAATATCTTGAAGCTTATCTTCAACGCGGGATTGAATTAGAATTATTAGAACCCCGCTTAAAAACGTATGATCTTAAAAAGATTGGCGCGGCTATTAAACCGGATCGCGATTTACAGTTTACTTATTTAGGTTTACAAACACTTTATGATCGCTATTTTATTCATAGCAAAGGCGTGCGTTTTGAATTGCCACAGGCTTTCTTTATGCGCGTTGCGATGGGTCTTGCGATTGATGAAAAAAATAAAGAAGATCGTGCAATTGAATTTTATAACTTGCTCTCTTCTTTTGATTTCATGAGTTCAACCCCTACGCTCTTTAATTCAGGCACTTTACGTCCGCAATTATCTAGCTGTTATTTAACGACAGTGCCAGATGATTTAGACGGTATTTTTGCGGCTATTAAAGATAATGCGCTGCTTTCTAAATATGCAGGCGGTTTAGGTAATGACTGGACCAATGTTCGTGGTATGGGTGCACGTATTAAAGGCACGAATGGTAAATCATCGGGCGTAGTGCCCTTCTTAAGTGTCGCTAATGCGACTGCAGTTGCCGTCAACCAAGGCGGTAAACGCAAAGGGGCTGTGTGTGGTTATTTAGAATCCTGGCATATCGACATTGAAGAATTTTTAGAATTACGTAAAAACACTGGCGATGAACGTCGTCGTACGCACGATATGAATACCGCGAACTGGATTCCAGATTTATTAATGAAGCGCGTATTTGAAAATAAAGATTGGACTTTATTCTCACCCAATGACGTTCCTGGTTTACATGATACTTACGGCAAGAAATTTGAAGAGCTTTATACTTCTTATGAAGAAAAAGCAGCTAAAGGTCAAATTACCAATTACAAAACCTTACCGGCGATTTCACTCTGGCGCAGAATGTTAACCATGTTGTTTGAAACGGGTCATCCATGGATTACTTTCAAAGATCCTTGTAACTTACGTTCACCGCAACAACATACGGGTGTTGTACATAGCTCAAATCTTTGCACTGAGATTACACTTAATACTTCACAAGATGAAATTGCGGTGTGTAACTTAGGCAGTATTAATATGATTGCGCATCTAACTGCAACCGGTTTAGATGAGGCAAAACTACGTCGCACTATCCAAACTGCAGTTCGTATGTTAGATAACGTCATTGATATTAATTACTATTCAGTTCCGCAAGCGCGTAATTCAAACTTAAAACATAGACCTGTAGGCATGGGTCTTATGGGCTTCCAAGATGCGCTTTATTCATTAGGAATCTCATACACTTCTAATGAAGCCGTAGAATTTGCGGATCGTTCGATGGAATTAATTAGTTATTATGCGATTGAAGCATCAACTAATTTAGCCGAAGAACGCGGTAAATATGCGACTTATGAAGGATCACTTTGGAGTCAGGGCATATTACCGATTGATTCTATCAAGATCTTACAAGAACATCGTGGCGCGCAATATTTAGAGCAAGATCAAAGCCAGACGCTGGATTGGAAAACATTACGTGAACGCGTTAAAAAAGTGGGCATGCGTAATTCTAATGTCCTCGCGATTGCGCCGACGGCAACGATTTCAAATATTTGCGGTGTTGCACAATCCATTGAACCGACTTACCAAAACTTATTTGTTAAATCGAATCTATCAGGCGAATTTACTGTCATTAATCCTTTCTTAGTAAATGACTTGAAAAAACTAGGATTGTGGGATGATGTGATGGTTAATGATTTAAAATATTATAATGGCAGCGTTGCGAAAATTAATCGTATTCCAGATAATATCAAACAACGTTATGCAACCGCGTTTGAAATTGATCCGGTATGGTTAGTAGAAGCAGGATCCAGACGTCAAAAATGGATCGATCAAGCGCAATCATTAAATTTATATATGGCAGAGCCTTCCGGCAAAAAATTGGATACGCTGTATAGACACACTTGGATACGTGGATTAAAAACCAATTATTATCTACGGAGCATGGGTGCAACGAATGCTGAAAAATCGACGGTCACGGATGGCGCATTAAATGCCGTACAAGTCACTTCAGAACCCAAAGCTTGTCTAATTACGGACCCAACTTGCGAAGCTTGCCAATAAGGAGATGAATATGAGCACAGCACAACGTACAACAGGACTAGAAGCTTTAGAAATGGGCGCAGCACGTATTCGTGTCGATGATAAAAAAATTATTAATTGTCACGCGGATTTAAACCAATTAGTGCCATTTAAATATAAATGGGCATGGCAAAAATATTTAGATGCGTGCGCTAATCACTGGATGCCGAATGAAATTAATATGGCAGCAGACGTTGCTCTTTGGAAAGATCCGAATGGATTAACCGAAGATGAACGTACGATTATTAAACGTAATTTAGGATTTTTCTCAACAGCGGATTCTTTGGTTGCGAATAACTTAGTATTAGCCGTTTACCAACACATTACTAATCCCGAATGCCGTCAATATTTATTACGTCAAGCGTTTGAAGAAGCGCTACACACTCACGCTTATCAACACGTGATTGAAAGCTTAGGCATGGATGAAGCTGAAGTTTTTAACATGTATCGCGAAATCCCATCGGTTGCTACCAAAGCCGCTTGGTGTCTCCCCTACACTCAAAGCTTAGGCGATCCGCATTTCCATACTGGAACTCCTGAAAATGACCAACGATTATTACGTGATTTAATTGCATTCTACGTCGTATTCGAAGGCATTTTCTTTTATGTTGGATTTACCCAAGTATTATCTATGGGTAGACGCAATAAAATGACCGGAACTTCTGAACAATTCCAATATATTTTACGTGATGAATCTATGCACTTAAATTTTGGTATTGATGTGATCAATCAAATTAAACTAGAAAACCCTGGTTTATGGACTGAACAATTTAAGCAAGAAGTGCGAAACATGGTTAAAGAAGGTGTGGCGTTAGAGTATCAATACGCAATCGATACTATGCCGCGCGGAATTTTAGGCATGAATGCTGAAATGTTTAAAGAGTATTTACATTTCATTGCGAATCGACGTTTAGCGCAAATTGGTTTATCTGCGGAATATCCAGGCGCAACTAATCCATTTCCGTGGATGAGTGAAATGATGGATTTAAAGAAAGAAAAGAATTTCTTTGAAACCAGAGTCATTGAATATCAAACGGGTGGGACGTTGAGTTGGGATGAGTAAGCTCCCCACATTATTCTAATCTCCTCTCTCCTCCAGCATAAACCCAAACTCTGTCACCCCGCAACAAGTGCGGGGTGACAGAGTTTGGGTTTTTTGCAAGAAAGCGGAAACATTTTGATAAATTTAATTAAAATCAAGACAAATCAAAAGTCACAAGATTAGGCTCTGCTTTGGTATAAGTTTGTCTTTCTTCATCCCAAATCAACTTTATAGGACCCGTGGTTGATTCTTTTTTAATGGTAACGCCGGATTGAGGATTAAGAATGCTATAATTGTATTTATAAATCATACAAGTCCATGCAGTTGTAAAATAAGGAATTTTCATTTGCAGCTTAAAATCTGTAGCCGTCACTAGAAAAGGAAACTTATTTAAATCTATCGTGAACTCGGATAGTATTAGCTTTAAGTCATTATCATTACAGGAAGTACCTACATAAAGGCTCCCTTTCAATGATTGAACCTTGCTAGTATCTCCTTTCGCCACATACGTAAGCAGTGTTTGCGAAGGTAAATGTACTATTACATCATTTATTTTTTTGTAAGTTTGGGTCTCGTTATCATAATTTAGTTTTATTTCACCGGTCGAATAAACTTTACCATCTCTTTTAATATCCTGTTTTAAACAGGTAAAAGAAAAATTAGGTGGTAACATTTCTTTTAATTCTTCTGAAAAAAACTTCCACGGAGCCTTGCTATATATCCATGTGTACTCCGGATCAGCAAATATCGCCCTTCCTGATTCGCTAGACTCGCCGAAGGGGATGGGTCTATTAGGATAGTAGGCAAACCTATCATCTGTTTGAAGAGTAAGATCACTACAGGGTTTCTCCGTAGAAACTCCTAAATAAAGTTTATATTCATCATAATAAAAAAATGGGATGGGCACGCTATTAGGGTTGCTATAGAATGCTTCTTCGTTTGCAGGTGGCGCATAAATAATTTTTAAAAAAGGTTCTGAAGCTGAAAAAGCTGTCTGCACCCACCCTGTTAAAAAAACAAATGCCAATAAGCTTTTACCTTTCATATGTCCTCCGCTGTTAAGGCACAAAATAATACGGATTAGGCAGCTTAAACGTTTTATCCGCATACCCACCCACTAAATCACTTTCTTGGTCACCAATATTTAACACAATATCGAAACCTTGATTTTCAATTTCTTTTCGAATGTTAGCTTTGTAAAACGAAGCAGAATTTAAATTATAATTTTCAGGTTTTAAATATAACCCATCCCAATTTTTATATCCTGCGCGCTCTAGATTTTTTGCTGTCGCTTCTTTATATCTTTCTGTGCGTCCTGTTACAAAAAATACAGCGACTTTATTGGCTTTAGCATAATTATACAGTGCTAAAGTAGGAGAAATGAGAGGATCAGTCCCTTTCCCTTCAAGATCCTGCACTTCTCTAAAAGAGCCACCAAAATGCATTTTATATAAATCAGGATAATTAGAAAGAGAAGTTTCATCGATATCTAATATCATAGCCAAAGGCTTATTTTTATCCGTAGGGCTTTCTAATCGATGGTGCAAATAATCACTGGCTTGATCTATGACTTGTTTGATATCTTGATCGTATTCTTTAGAATCATGATAATGAATTAATTGTTGGATAAGAACCTGTAAGTTCTCGGGTTCTTTAGCAAAAACACTAGAAACTGAAAATAATAGAATAAAAATAAGAGATAGAAATTTCATTAATAAAGACCCTTATAAGAGGATTAATTTTGTGCTAAAATTATATCGCTTAGCAAAATTTTGTCAATGTGCCCTTTTACTGCTATTAACTTCAACTACTTACGCAAGTGTAGATAAAACCATCACCTCTTGGATGGCTAAAAATCAAATTCCAGGCGCTGCAGTGTTAATCTATGACCACGGCAAACCGCATTCTTATTATTTTGGGTATGCGGAAAAAAAACATAAAATTCCTGTTAACAAAAACACTATTTTTGAAATCGCTTCGTTCACAAAAATTTTTACTAGTATTCTTTTAGCAGAAGAAATTAATGCCCGAAAAATGCATTTAGATGATTCTATCGAAAAATATTTACCTAATTTGTTAAACGATAAAATGAAGGATATTACGCTCATTGATTTAGCAACTCACACTTCAGGTTTTGCATTGAACGTCCCTAATGAACTTAGAACCAATGATGAATTAAAAAATTATTTTGATCAATGGCGCCCTGAATTTACCGTCGGTACAAAATGGCAATATTCTAATATTAATTTTGGATTAATTGGTTTTGCTTTAGAAAAAGTAACTAATAAACCCATAGCACAACTTTATCAAGCACAATTGTTTAGTCCGTTAGGCATGAAAGATATTGGTTTAGAAGTTAAAAACCTTAAAAATTATGCGCAGGGTTATAGTGATGATAAGGCAGTCCCCCATTCGCGCGTTGGATTTTTCCCAGCCGCTGCTGCACTTAAAGCCACAGGCGCTGATATGCTGATATTTTTAAAAACCACTTTGGCTTTGCCAGGTACCCCTACTAATATAATTGACGCCGTACATTTAACAGAAACCCCTTTTGTATCCACATCAGAGTTTAATCAAGGCATGGGTTGGGTTATTTATCCAGAGCCTTATAAAAACAAAGACAAACTATTAAATCCTTCAGATAAAATGGTGGAGTTAACTGCAAAACCTATAGACAAAGATCAACAAAAATTTGATGGCAATAGCTTAATGGATAAAACGGGCACCGCTAAAGGATTTAGAGCTTATATTGCTATCATTCCTAATAAAAAATCAGGTATTATTATTTTAACCAATCGATATGTGCAGAATAGTAAAATTATTAAAGTGGCGCGGGAGATTTTATTTACGCTTTAAAAAACCCTTAATGATTCATGCAATAGGGTTGCATCTACATCTTTAGCACGCCCCTGCTCCGTCAAAAACCTTCTCCATTGTCTCGCATTAGGCTCGCCATGATACAAGCCCAAAATATGTCGTACAATGCTAGGCAAACGCACGCCTTTTTGTAATTGTTCTTCCACATAAGGAATTAACGCTTCGATAATAGCTTCTCGCGACTGACTCTTGGTCGCAAAATATTTTTCATTAATCGCCGCTAATAAATAGGGATTTGCATATGCTTCTCTTCCCATCATCACGCCATCTAGAAATTGCAAATGTTCATCTACTTGCTCGAGCGTTTTAATTCCACCATTTATAACAATAGTTAAATCAGGGTAATCCTGTTTAATTTGTCGCACTACAGCATATTGTAAGGGTGGAATTTCGCGATTTTCTTTTGGACTTAAACCATTTAACCAAGCTTTGCGCGCATGAATAATAAAAACATTACAGCCAGTTGCTGATACTTTTTCAATAAAATTTTTTAAGGATCCATAAGAGTCTTGGTTATCAACACCAATGCGGCATTTTACTGTCACAGGAATTTTAACGGCCGCAATCATAGCAGCAATACATTCTGCGACCAGATCAGGTTCTAGCATTAAACAGGCCCCAAATCGCCCGGATTTTACCCTGTCGCTGGGACAGCCTACATTCAAGTTAATTTCATCATAGCCGAAAGACTCCCCCAATTTCGCACAATGAGCTAAATCCTTAGGGTTGCTACCCCCTAGCTGCAAAGCCAGCGGATGTTCTAGGGCATTAAAAATTAAGTGTTTATGAACGTCCCCATGAATCAACGCATGGGTCGTGATCATTTCAGAATAAAGCAAAATATTAGGCGCAATGAGACGCAAAAAGTACCTATCATGCCTATCGGTACAATCCATCATGGGCGCCACTGAAATTCTTCGGTCTAACATCGCATTCTCGTTGACTAAAAAAGGTAACTAATATAGCATCTTTGGTCATGAATTACACTCCGATACAACTAGAAAACGTCTCATTTTCTTATCACGAAACATTATTATTTGATCATTTAAATTTTACTTTAACCCCTAATAAAATAACGTGTTTATTGGGCCCTAGTGGTGTGGGAAAAAGCAGTCTTTTAAGATTGATTGCTAAGCTTGCGCCAGTTGGAAAAGAAGAAAAATCATCAGGCATAGTCCATACGGATACTAGCCAAATTACTTACATGGCCCAAGATGATTTATTGTTGCCTTGGTTATCAGCGATGGACAATGCGCTTTTAATTGCAGAATTAAACCCTGCGCAATGTGATTTAAAAAATTTAGTTCGAAATGCGAAAGACTTATTTTCTAAAATGGGATTAAGAGGCAGTGAAAATAAATTACCTAAACAATTATCCGGCGGTATGCGGCAAAGAGTTGCGCTTGCGCGTACTTTATTGACTGATCGATCTATTATTTTAATGGATGAGCCTTTCTCAGGTTTAGATGCGCTAACCAGATTAGAAATGCAAACACTTTCCGCTAAATTATTAAAAGATCGTACCGTATTATTAGTCACCCATGATTTATTTGAAGCGTTACGTTTAGGCCAGGAAATTTATATTCTTTCAGGTCATCCTGCAAAAATAACCTATCGATTAATTTTAGACTCACCCATTCCACGTGATTTAGCAGATCCTGAAGTGATACATCATCAAGCTGAAATTTTTCATGCGCTCGCTAAGGATAAATTCTTATGAAACTCTTGCTGCGCGGTATTATTGTTTTTATTTTCTTGCTGTTAATTTGGCAAGCTATTGTGAGTTTCTTCCGCCTGCCCTCTTATATTTTGCCAGGTCCCTTACAGGTTTTTAATACTCTTTATATACAAGCCGATTTAATTGGACATGAATCCATTCCTACCGTCATTGAAACTTTTTTGGGATTATTATTAGGAATATTATTAGGCTGTCTTGCCGCTTTCGGCATGGCATTTTTTAAGCCTTTAGCCTGGGGACTTTCGCCCATTTTATTAGTAAGCCAGGCTATTCCTACTTTTGCGATCGCGCCTTTATTAGTAATCTGGTTAGGCTATGGATTAGCTTCTAAAGTTATGACAACTATTATTATGTTATTTTTCCCGATTACTAATGCTTTCTATGATGGCTTACATCGCACTGAACAAGGGTGGTTGGATTTGGCAAAAACCATGAATGCCTCGCGTTTTAAAACTTTTTGGCATATTCGAATTCCAGCTGCTCTCCCCCATCTTGCATCCGGAATTCGTATCGCAACAGCTATTGCCCCTATTGGCGCTGTGATTGGCGAATGGGTAGGTTCTAGCCGCGGCCTTGGGTTTCTCATGCTAAATGCCAATGGTCATATGCAAATTGACTTAATGTTTGCGGCTTTATTTGTGTTAATTACTTTTTCTTTATCATTATATTTTATTGTGGATTATTTATTAAAGAAAATTATTTACTGGTGATGTTATACTATGCGCATAATTTTATTTTTAAGTTTATTATTTTTTGCAATAACAGCTGACGCTGAAAAAATTACCGTCTTATTAGACTGGTTTCCGAACCCCTGCCATGCGCCTTTATTTGTTGCCAAACAACAAGGTTATTTTAAAGCTGAAAATTTGGAGGTAGATTTAATTGGGCCTGCTGACCCCACAGATCCCCCCAAATTAGTGGCGGCAGGTAAAGCTGATATTGCGATCACCTATGAACCTCAATATCGGGAAGATGTAGCGCGAGGTTTGCCTTTAGAGAAAATAGGTGATCTTATTAATCATCCTTTAACCAGTTTGGTTGTGTTAAAAAATGGCCCCATAAAAACGCTTAAAGATTTAAAAGGCAAACGGGTAGGTTATTGTGGAAGTGGTTTTAATACCACCCTGCTTGCAATCATGTTAAAAACGGTTGGTTTAACATTAAACGATATAGAGTTAATTAATGTGCATTATGATTTAACCCAAGCTCTGCTTTCTAAAAAAATAGACGCCGTAACGGGCATGATGCGAACGGTAGAACCTATACAAATGGAACTTCTAGGGCAACCCGCTAGAGTTTTTTATCCGGAAGAACATGGTGTACACTCTTATAGTGAGCTGATTTTTGTCGTGCAAAAAAACTCTATTAAAGACCCGAGGTGGGCAAATTTTATGAAAGCCGTTAAAAAAGGTTCGGATTACTTAAAGAAACATCCAGAAGCGAGTTGGTTGGAATTTGTAAAAACCTACCCAGAACAAAATAATGAAATCAACCATAGATCTTGGATGGCCACTCTGCCCTATTTTAAATAAGGATATACGATGATTTTTTTAGCCGCGTTTATGATGATTTTGTTAACTCTTGGGATTGCAGCATTTCTTTGGCGATTAAAAGAAAATGTTCTGACTAAACTGAATGAATCTTCACTACAACAATCTCAATCCCTTTTTAATTCATTAAAAATGCTGCAAGATACTCTACAAACAGGCGTTCAAGAAACCAGACGCGGCGTAAAAGAATCATTAGTAGACTATTCAACAGAATTAGGAAAACGCATTGAAGCTTTAAACCAAACGACTGATTTACGGCTTAAAGAAATTAACCAGCAAGTCGAAACGCGTTTAGCGGCAGGTTTTGAAAAAACGACGGAAACTTTTACCGATGTAATTAAGCGTTTAGCATTGATTGATGCTGCGCAAAAACAAATTTCGGAACTTTCAACGAATGTCACTAGTTTGCAAGATGTTTTAACAGACAAAAGATCCCGCGGAACTTTTGGTGAAGTGCAATTATCAGCTTTAATCCGTAATGTATTGCCCGAACAGCATTTTTCATTTCAACATACGCTAAGTAATGGCAAACGCCCAGATTGTCTTTTATTATTACCCGATCCTTCTGGCAATATTGCAATCGATGCTAAATTTCCCTTAGAAAACTATCGTTTATTAGCGACAAGTCCTGATCAACGAGCGGTTGAACAACAATTTAAAATGGATATCAAAAAGCATATTCAAGATATTTCAGAGAAATATATTATCCCGAATGAAACGGCTGATGGTGCCATGATGTTTATTCCAGCAGAAGCTATTTTTGCGGAGATTCACTCAAGATTCCCTGAATTAGTTGAAATTGCGCATCGCGCACGCGTGTGGATGGTCTCCCCCACCACCATGATGGCGGTACTGACTACTGCTCGTGCTGTGTTAAAAGACGCGGCTACTCGTGAGCAAATTGATATTATTCAAAAGCACTTAATGCTATTGGCGGAGGATTTTAAACGCTTCCAAACCCGCATGGATAAGCTCTCGCAGCATATTAAGCAAGCCAATGAAGATGTTGAGCTCGTCCACACCTCGGCTAAAAAAATTACCGATCGTTTTATTCAGATTGAAAAGGTAGAGGCCCTAACTGATTGATTTATAATAAAAAAATAGTTCAACTAGCGCTACTTTGTACAAAAAAAATTTGGTATAATGTGTTTTATCTAGTCAGTCAATAACACCAGGAGAAGAAGAATGAGAAAGCATTTAATCTTAACTGCTGCTTTATTAATGAGCCAAATGAGTCACGCAGAATCCATCGCTAACAATAATCTAAGTTCAAAAATTGCTAATCACTTACAGAAAAAACACATGGTTTTAGCAACCAATAGCCCCTCTTCTACTATGATTTATGGCGGCCGCAATTTTACTAAGCATGATATTGCTAATGAAGATAAAAATTCTTTATCAAAATCAGCTGGCGCGATTATTGTTTAATTGAGTCTTTGGCACCCCGCACTGGCCTTTGTCACCCTACACTTGACTTTGTCACCCCGCACTTGTTGCGGGGTCCTCGTATACTCTTCTAATTAGATTGTTGGTAACGCCCACATAAAATATGCTGATTCTTTCTTTTGTTAAGATATAAACGTAATAAGTGAATTCTTTCATATTTCTCCTTTGTTTTTTTATACACCGGACCCCGCAACAAGTGCGGGGTGACAGGGCTGGGGGGGATTAGTGCGAGGTATGACAGGATTGGGGTTTATGTGAGGTAAGCAGAGCGGCGTTTATGCGGGGCTGACAGAAATGGGAATTTATGTGGAAAAAGTGAGAATTTTCTAGGATAAAAAATTAACTTTCGATAACAATCTTAGCTTGTTGTAGCTGGGATTGTTTGAATAGCTCATATTCCAACAAGCCTTGCGTATTCTGGATTTGCTCAGAATAGACTTTGTATTGTTGGTTTGGCGCATTATCCATTAATTTTCCATCTTGCACGGACTTTAATCCAATAATAGCGTAACCTTGGGGTGTTTTTGCGATATCAAATGAAGAGGTTCCAGTTCCAGTTTCAGGTTTAGGCATTTGGAACACTTCATTTAAAATAGAAGAATCGACTTTGTTGGCATGTCTGCCTGTTAGGCCTATAGAATTCCAGATCAAATGATTTTGTTCGGATAATTTAGTAATAGACTCGCCTTTTTGTAATTCGGTTTTGATGAGTTCTGCTGCAGCATAAGCTTTCTTTTCTATCTCTTGTTTGCGTAGTACTGCTTCTATCTTGTTTTGAACTTCGTTTAAGGGCAATACAGCAGCGGGTAAATGTTTGCTAATACGGATCACTGCCAGTGTATCTTGAGATACTGGCACTACATCGCTATTATTTTGCTTATCAAGTACTTCGCTACTGAAAGCGACTTCTCTGATTTTTGGGTTGCTGCTGATATTGTCAGAGCCGCCTTTTTCTCTTGAGAATAATTCAGTTTTTTTAATGCTAAAGCCTAAAGCTTTTGCAGCAGGCTCTAAACTTTCAGGATGTTCATAAGTCGCGTTAGCTAATTTTTCTTTTAAGTTGGCAAATTGTTCTTCGGCTTGTTGGCGCACATAAGTTTCTTTCACTTTAGTTTTAACAGCCTCATAAGATTGCTGAGCAGCATCTTGGAAAGCAGCGAGTTTTAGGATGACATTGCCTTGATGGGTTTTAATCATCTCAGAAACTTGTCCGGGTTTTTTTAACTTTAAAACAGCCTCTTGCCACTCTTCAGGAACTTGCGTCAAAGTGATCCAATGATTTAGAAATTTTTCTCCCATGCCTTTAGGCATGGCAACAGCTTCTAATTTCCATTGCATAGGTGAATTATAGGAAGCAGAATTTTCTTTATAAAAACGTTTTAAGACTTCATCATTGGCTGAAATTTTCGCGATGACATCGTTAATGGATAAGGCTATATATTCAATACTTACTTGTTCTGGAGTTTTAAACTCTTCTTGATGGGTTTGATAATAAGATTGAATGCTTTCTTTAGAAATTGAAATAGGTTGTTTTGCAAAACTATCAAAAGCTAATACAGTGTAGTCAAAATCACGTTTTTGCTCGACTAAAGAATAAGTATTGGTCGCCTCACTCGGTAGCGAAAACGAAGTAAAAATAAGACCTAATCTAGGTTGATCAATCAATAAACTCGTTTGAACTAAATCTAGAAAACCGGGGACTGAAAGTCTATTGTTAGCTAACACTTGCTGAAAACGTGTATTAGAAAACTGTCCATTGATTTGGAAATCAGGAATGTTTTCTAAATAACTTCCAATCTGCTCTGAAGAGACCAGATAGTGTTGATCTAATGAAGCTTGTCGCATCACTTGAACATTGATTAACGACGTTAAAGCTTGTTTCTTTAAATTGGCTTCCAATTCAGGATTGGCATTATATTGCTGACGATTTAGATGATTATAGGCTTCTGCAAATTGTTCTTTGGTAATTTCAACGCCATTCACTTTAGCGATGACATCAGTATTGCCACCGCCACCAAAATAGCTATGAATCCCCCACAATGCAAAAGACATGATCAGGAATGAAATAATAATTCCTGCAATCCAGCCATGGGTCTTATCGCGAATTTCTTGAAGCATAGTCTATATTTTCTATAGTCAAAAGTTGGCGGAGTGGACGGGGCTCGAACCCGCGACCCCCGGCGTGACAGGCCGGTATTCTAACCAACTGAACTACCACTCCTTTATGTGTTTTATATAATGGTGGGTGCTGAGGGGTTTGAACCCACGACCCTCGCCTTGTAAGGGCGATGCTCTCCCAGCTGAGCTAAGCACCCGACCTAGTAGATCCACTCTACGATTCCTCAACAACTCCCTTTTCCTTGATAGCATCTTTCAATGCTTTCCCGGCTTTGAAACTAACAGCTTTTGAAGCTTTAATCTTAATTTCTTCCCCTGTTTGTGGGTTACGACCCCTACGAGCAGCTCGTAGTTTAACCACAAAGGTACCAAAATTAACTAATACTACGGGCTCATCTTTCTTCAGCGATAATGCGATAGATTCCAAAATACTATTTAAAACCTTTTCCGCTATAGCCTTAGTGACTTCCGCTTGCCCAGAAATCAAGTCAATCAATTCTGCTCTATTCATAGTGTCCTCAATGTTTTTCTGTCCATTAGAAAACGAACTGTGATTTATACCAATAGAGGGTAACTGGGTCAAGCAATGTTATAAAAAATATAAATATTTTTATAACTAGCCTGCTTAATGAGCCCTATCTCTGTCTCCTTTGCGCAATTTTTTATTCGGCGTAATGAGACGAGCTGCTGCAGGCAACATCGCTGCCCGTAGTTTCCTGCTCTTCGCTGGTAATCGCTCAGGATAGCCATTAAGAGCATAAGATAAAACCTGATCAATCCATCGAACTGTCCTAATATTCAAGTCTTTCTTAATATTATCTGGAATTTCCTTCAAATCTTTTAGATTTTCTTCAGGAATCAAAATATTCTTAATATTGCTTCGGTGAGCCGCCAATAATTTTTCTTTAATGCCACCTACGGGTAAAACTTCACCCCGTAAAGTAATTTCACCCGTCATCGCGAAATCAGCCCGAACCGGAATTTGTGTCATCACAGACACCAAAGCCGTACACATGCTGATACCTGCGCTAGGGCCATCTTTAGGTGTTGCCCCTTCAGGCACATGGATATGAATATCATGCTTATCAAAGAAATTCTTTGGGATTCCCAAAAATGGGGCTCTTGACCGTACGATTGTTAAAGCCGCTTGGATAGATTCCTGCATGACTTCGCCTAATTGGCCAGTATAGATAGTCTTACCTTTTCCAGGCACAGTCACAGCTTCTATAGTCAGTAATTCACCGCCGACTTCAGTCCATGCCAGACCTTTGACTTGTCCAATTTGATCGACTTCATGCGCCATATCAAAACGGAAGCGACGTACGCCTAAATATTTCTCCAGGTCAGCCACTTCAATACGTTTTTTCTTTTTCGTTTTTGCTTTAGATTTTAAGAAAACATCTTTAACAAATTTACGCATAATTTTTGCAATTTCGCGCTCTAGGTTTCGCACACCTGCTTCGCGCGTGTAATAGCGAACAATATTTTGAACCACCTCAAGCGGTATTTCAATTTCATCTTTTTTCAAACCATTCGCTTCGACTTGTTTAGGAATCAAGTGACGTAGTGCGATATGAACTTTTTCATCTTCCGTATAACCTGGAATACGAATAATTTCTAAACGATCACGTAAAGCAGCCGGAATATCTAAAGTATTCGCAGTTGCAACAAACATGACATCCGAAAGATCATAATCCACTTCCAGATAATGATCATTGAAAGCATGATTTTGTTCCGGATCTAAGACTTCTAATAAAGCAGAAGCAGGATCACCGCGAAAATCCATCGACATTTTATCGACTTCATCTAACAAAAAGAATGGATTACGCACGCCGCTTTTAGCGATCTTTTGTGCGATCTTTCCTGGCATAGCGCCAATATAAGTACGTCTATGGCCTCTAATTTCAGCTTCATCTCGTATTCCACCTAAAGACATACGGATAAAATTTCGACCTGTAGCATGTGCAATCGACTGCCCCAGTGAAGTTTTACCAACACCTGGGGGGCCTACTAAACATAAAATAGGACCTTTTAATTGTTTTACGCGTTTTTGCACAGCAAGATATTCTAAAATGCGTTCTTTAACTTCTTTTAAGCCGTAATGCTCACGCTCAAGAATTTTTTCTGCTTCGACCAAATTAATCTGAACTTTGGATCGCGCAACCCACGGCATGGACAACATCCAATCCAGATAATTGCGAGAAACAGTAGCTTCAGCTGCCATCGGTGACATCATTTTTAGTTTATTTAATTCAGCTAAGCATTTATCTTTTGCTTCTTTAGGCATGCCCGCTTTTTCAATGCGTTTAGCGAGGGATTCAAGCTCATTGGGCACTTCTTCCAACTCACCTAATTCTTTTTGAATCGCTTTCATTTGTTCGTTTAAATAATATTCGCGTTGCGTCTTTTCCATTTGGCGTTTGACGCGGCCACGAATTTTTTTCTCGACTTGTAATAAATCAATTTCAGCTTCCATGACAGTGACTAATTTTTCTAATCTCTTGCGTAAATCCATTACTTCTAACAACTTTTGCTTTTCATCTAATTTAATAGATAAATGAGCAGAAATAGTATCCGCAAGACGCGAACCATCTTCAATCGCAAGTACTGAAGCTAAAATTTCAGTAGGAATTTTTCGATTCAGTTTGACGTATTGTTCAAATTGAGATTTCAGCGAACGCGTTAAAATTTCCACTTCACGCGCTTTAATATTGGTATCGTCAAGAAATTCTGCATCAGCTAAAAAATAAGTTTGATTGCTGACAAAGCGCACAATGCGAGCACGTTTAGTGCCTTCGATTAATACTTTCACCGTACCATCGGGGAGTTTTAATAATTGCAACACATTGGCCATGGTACCAATTTGATAGACCCCCTCTTCGGCAGGATGATCTTCTGTTGGGTTTCTTTGTGTCACGACTAAAATTTGCTTATCAGCAGCCATCGCCACTTCAAGCGCTTTAATAGAGCGCTCACGCCCCACAAATAATGGGACAACCATAAAGGGGAATACGACTACATCACGTAAAGGTAATACAGGTACACTCACTACATTCTTATCTTGCACACTACCGGTGGTAGCTGTGGTCATAACTGGGTCTCCTCATACTGACTTAATCTATTGTTCTGTTCCAACAGCCGCTGGTTGATTTCCATAAATAATCATAGGTTCAGCAGTTTCACCCGTTATGTTTTTTTCATCGATAATCACCTTAGCAACATTTTGCAATGAGGGTAACTTATACATTATATCTAATAATGCCTTTTCAACAATAGACCTTAAGCCTCGAGCACCGGTCTTTTTAGAGACCGTTTTTTCAGCAATCATTTGTAAAGCTTTTTCACGGAACTCAAGCTCTACTCCTTCCATGCCAAAAAGCTTGCGATATTGCTTAATTAAAGAGTTTTTAGGCTCTTGTAAGACTTTAAGCAGCGCATCTTTATCTAATTCTTCAAGAGTCGCAACGACGGGCAATCGGCCAATTAATTCAGGAATTAAGCCATATTTCATCAGATCCGCCGGATCCACATCGCGCAATAAATAGTCAATTGTTTTAGCGTCGTCTTTACTATAAATTTCTGCCGAGAAACCTATACCCGATTTTTCTGTGCGTTCACGGATGACTTTTTCAAGTCCAGCAAATGCACCGCCGCAGATAAATAAGATATTTTTAGTATCGACTTGTATAAATTCTTGCTGAGGATGTTTACGTCCACCTTGAGGAGGAACGGAGGCAATAGTTCCTTCAATTAATTTTAATAAAGCCTGTTGTACGCCTTCACCGGACACATCGCGGGTAATAGAAGGGTTTTCAGATTTTCGTGAAATCTTGTCGATTTCATCGATATAAACAATACCGGTTTGAGCTTTTTTAACATCATAAGAACATTTTTGTAAAAGCTTTTGAATAATATTTTCAACGTCTTCGCCCACATAACCTGCTTCGGTTAATGTCGTTGCATCTGCAATCACAAACGGGACGTTTAATAAGCGTGCTAAAGTTTCAGCTAATAAAGTTTTTCCGCTACCCGTTGGGCCTATCATTAAGATATTACTTTTACTAATTTCTATCCCATCATCTTTTTGACCCACTTGTATCTGTAGTCTTTTATAATGATTATAAACCGCCACTGAAAGAATTTTTTTCGCAAACGATTGTCCCACCACATATTCATCCAAGGTTTTTCGGATTTCTTGCGGTGTTGGAAGTTTGAAAGCAGGATGAGACAGTGTTTTTTCATCTTCACTCACTTCTTCTTGAATGATCTCATTACAAAGAGAGACGCATTCATCACAAACATAAACTGAGGGGCCTGCAATGAGTTTACGCACATCATGCTGGCTCTTACCGCAAAAAGAACAATGCAGTACTTTTTCTCCACTCTTGTTACGTTGATCATCTGCCATAAATTACACCTCGCTTCATTTTTTAGTGCGATGCTCTAAAATTTTATCAATAATGTGATAATTCAGTGCTTTTTCAGCTGACATGAAATTATCTCGGTCCGTATCTTTTGAAATGGTTTCTTCGGTTTGTCCGGTGTGATGCGCTAAAATTTTATTTAAACGCGCTTTAATTTTTAAAGTTTCTTCAGCATGAATCGCAATATCAGAAGCTTGACCTTGTACGCCACCTAAGGGTTGGTGAATCATCACGCGCGCATTAGGAAGACAAAAACGTTTGCCATCAGTACCCGCTGCTAATAAAAATGCACCCATACTAGCGGCCTGGCCTATACACATAGTGCTGACATCAGGTTTAATAAATTGCATAGTGTCATAAATCGCAAGTCCTGCTGTCACGACACCCCCTGGAGAATTAATATAAATAGAAATATCTTTATCAGGGTTTTCTGACTCTAAAAATAATAACTGGGCAACTACTAAATTTGCTGCAAAATCATCAATAGGACCTACAATAAAAATCACTCGGTCTTTTAATAACCGAGAATAAATATCATAAGCGCGTTCACCACGCGCTGATTGTTCAACTACCATAGGCACTAAGTTTGCGCTTAAACTACCTGATAGGTTATTTGACATAGTTTTTTCATCCCTTACTTTAAATAATTACCCTTGGTTCATAACAAAATCAGCATACGGTACCGATTTTTCCGTAACCTGCACACCTTCCAATAACTTCTCTAATACTTGCTCTTCCAATACCTGCATTTCAATTTCCGCCCGGCGTTTTTTATCTTTGAGAAGAATGTTCACAATTTCCTCAGGCTTCTCATACGCTGCTGCCATCTCTCTAATATGGGTATCTACGCGAGCAATATCAACTGTTAATGAGTGTTTTTTAATAATTTCACCGACTAACAAACCTAAAGTAACATTTTGTTTAGCACCATCATTAAACATGGCCATTTCCTGCTCAGAATGCCCATGATCCTCACCCTTGTGATGGGGGTGCATTTGATCATGTAAACGGCTCGCTTCACGCTCAATCATGCCTTTAGGAATTTCAATCGCATTTTGTTCTAACAATTGATTAAAGACTTTAGATTTAAATTTAGCTTTGATTAAGCGTTTAACTTCCATCCCTAGATTTTTTTTGACTTCACTTTGTAATTCACTCATAAGACCGGATTTAATCCCTAATCTTTTGATAAAAGCTTCATCCATTGGAGGTAATTCGGGCGCTGAGACATGTTTTACTTGAACGGTAAATTCAGCCGCTTTTCCAGCCACTTCTTTGGCGAAATATTCTTCAGGGAAAGAAATATTAATCACACGCTCTTCGCCTGCTTTAACGCCTACTAAACCATCTTCAAAGCCAGCAATCATCATATTGCTACCTAAAACAATAGGATAATTCTCAGCAGTACCGCCTGCAAAAGGCACACCGTCAATTTTACCTACAAAATTCATCAGCACCTGATCTTTCATTTGTGCCGCTCTATTCACTATTTTCCATTGAATATGTTGTTCTAGCAGTTTATCTAGTACCGTTTGAACATCTTGATCGTTTGGCTCTGTCACTTCTTTTTCAAATTTATCCACTTTAAAATTCACAGTTTCAATCGTAGGCAGGACTTCTACGCGCGCGATGTACTCTAAGGGTTGTCCTGGCATAAACGCCTTAGGCTCAACCATAGGGGTACTCACGGGGTTAATATTCTCTTGTTGGAGCGCAGTATATAAAGAAGATTGAATCACTTCGCTTAAAGCCTCTTGTCTCGCTCTATCACCATACATTTGTTTAACTCGGTCCAAAGGAACCTTGCCTGGTCTAAAACCATTCACTTTTGCGGTTTTGGCAATGTTAACAATGCGCTTATCAAAAGCTTGATCAACTTGTTCAATGGGCACAGAAATCGTTAAACGGCGTTCTATATTACTAATGGACTCTACGGATACTTGCATAGTGAAGTTACAACCTCTTCTCTAGTTTATAAGTTATTGAAAAAAATGGCGTTTATTCCAGATAGGGAAAAAATCATTTTCGGCTATTATATCTAAAATTTGATCATAATTAAACCTGTTTATCCTTAAAACGTGCGAAAGGAGAGACTCGAACTCTCACGGGTTGCCCCACTGGAACCTAAATCCAGCGCGTCTACCAATTCCGCCACATTCGCAAGTGTCGGAAATACTACAATAAATTACGCTAAATAAAAACTGTTTAATCATGAAGTGAGTTTAGAGAAATTACCGATGGGTAAAAAGACGTTCAGAGATTACATGAATGATGGGCCGTGTAGGGATCGAACCTACGACCAATTGATTAAGAGTCAACTGCTCTACCAACTGAGCTAACAGCCCGTATAACTTGGGGTGAACGATGGGGTTCGAACCCACGACGGCCGGAATCACAATCCGGGGCTCTACCAGCTGAGCTACGTCCACCATACACTTAAAATTTTTAAACTGGCGCGCCTGGCAGGACTCGAACCAGCTACCCCCGGCTTAGAAGGCCGGTGCTCTATCCAAATGAGCTACAGGCGCAGACGAGAGGACCACCATTATGGTCGGGGTAGAGGGATTTGAACCCCCGACATCCTGCTCCCAAAGCAGGCGCGCTACCAGACTGCGCTATACCCCGTCTCATTTCAACACTGCCTCGGAATCATACTCATCGCATTGATAGCAGTCAATTTTTTTATAGAAAGTTTGGGATATTTATCACTCTCACAAAGATACGCTTCTATTTCTCTTAATATATTAGCAAAACGTTGTGTTTTTCCTCCTATAATGTGAGGATTTTGCAATGCGGTTGCGATGACTCTTTTTTTATCATCCTGGGTCCCTGCATTTTGAAGATCGCGTTTCACCGTTTCTCGGGCCAGTTTTAATTCGGGCTTATGGATAAAAGTATAGGCTCTCTTAAACCCCTCTTTAGGGTTTTCTATAGCGCTTTCTAATTTTTGTAAATAGAGTTTCATAATGGCAGCTTCATAATCCAGCTGACTAAGTTCTGAGCCTTCTTCGTATTGGTCTTTCTTTTCATCTTCTAGAACAAAATAGATCTCATCATGAAGAAGAGAATCTGCTTTTGTTTCTCCATCAACTGAAGCTCGATGTAAATGCCTTAATCCCTTAATTCGAAGATCAAGATTGTCTTCTGAAAAACAATCAAAAGGCTTCTGGGAAAGCAATAAACTTCGGTTTTGCGCCATAGGATTATTTCTCTTATTTTAATTAAATTGCAAAAATTGGGATCTATTTCTTTGAAGTGCATCGAGAATTTTAGGATGAGCTGCAAAATACTCAAGCTCATATAAGGCTCTATCGACTGCCTGAAGATATCCCGACTGATTAGACTTGACGCTTAGCTTATTTTTACTTTGCGTCAAAGCTAATTTCATCGTCTCTGCATCTTTCGCATCCGCAATAGCTTTTAGAGTTTCTTTAGCAATGGCAACGTTGTTTTTAAAAAAGTGAAACCCAGTCCATCCAAGGTAATCGTTAATATGACCTTTGATCATGCGTTTTAACTCAGGTAATCGATGCGGAGGTATTGGCTTACGAAAATAAGATTTACTAATAGAAAGCGCTTTTTTTTCATCATGCACAGAGGGATTGCCAGTAAGGGCTGCAATTTTAATAAGAACATCATTTGGAAGAGCTCCTATATGAGGTGCGTCTTTTCTTTTTGCTTGGCAAAGCATATAGGCATTTTTAATAACTTCACCGCGACTTTCTTTCTTCGCTAATAATAATGATAATTCTATTAATTCTTTTTTAATTCCTTCCCTATCTTCCTCTGGAGCCAATAAAATGATTTCGTCAATCAACGGCGGAGGTAACAAACCATATTTGGCAAAAACTCTTAAAAGCGGCATATAATATTGGAAAGAGAAAGTTTCATGATCCAAGCCATAGTCAATCTGCCACTTAAGGCGTTTTACAAATTTTGCTTTACTCTCCTCCGAAGCCAAACGAGCACCTTTTTGTAATAACAATTCAGCTATCTCAGGCCTTGGGTCCCAAGCATGGATACAGCAAATCAATGTGCCTACGGATTGACCGTCTTCTTCATCAATACAAGAACTCGCATCGGCTCCTTTGTCTAATAGACGACGGACCTCTTCAATTTCATTTGTTATGATTGCTCGAAACATTCTTAACACCTAACCCATCTTGGTTATTAATTGCACAATTATGGCATAAAAGGGAGATTCGTGTCAAAGATTAAAAAATTATGTAAATATTTGATAAAACTATTAAAAACGCAGATTTATGTATCCAAACTATGCACCGGCTTTACCGATTCCCACTGCCTACACCCCGGGCACTGCCAAAGCAAGGTATTACCCGAATAACCACAAGACACGCATTGGTAATTGGGTTTTTCAGCGAGTAATTTTTTAATTAACCCGTGAACAATCAATAAATCATTTTTAGCGCGTACTTCAAGGTTGTTTAAATAAATATTTAAAAATAAATGCAAGCCATCTAAAGAAGGATAACGGCGTACGTAATCGGCGACAAAGTTTGCAGCGACTTTATCGCCTTTCCATTGACGAATACGCTCAGAAAGAATGAGCACAATGGGGATTCTTGGGAATTCTTCTAGAATTTTCCGTAAATAACGCACCATTTTTTCTTCTTCACCCAGTTTTTCATAACAAACCGCGAGTGGCTCAATGGCTTCAGAAAAATAGGCAATATTTTGATAACGAATGCGTTTTAAACTTCTTAAGGCGGCGCGATAATTTTCTTGATGCATTTCAATTTTGGCTTGTAAGATACTGGCGCGTGCGCAATTACGATTGGAGCTTAAGGCATCTTTTAAGGCTCGGTGAGCGGCATCGATTTGACCCTCACTGAAAAGATTTTCTGCTAACTCGCAATATTGATTTGCGATCATGGCATCCATGTTTTGTTTGGTTAATGACGCTAATCGTTGGGCAGCTTTGATCGCATTTTCCCAAGATTTTTCTTGTTGATAAATATCTAATAAGGCTTTTAAGGCACGTATGGAAAATTCTTTGGTGTCTGCTAATTCTATAAAAATTCTTTCAGCGCGATCTAACACCCCCGCGCTTAAATAATCTTGACCCAGTTCATATAAAGACTGTTCGCGATAAATTTTTTCGAGTTGCGGTCTTGCGATAAGATTTTGATGAATACGAATGGCCCTGTCTACTTCACCGCGTTTACGAAATAATTTTGCAACGGCTAAATGAGTTTCAACCGTATCGCTATCGACTTCTAGCATTTTGATGAAAACATCGACCGCTTTGTCTTGTTCTTCGTTTAATAAGAAATTTAAGCCGACTAAGTAATCACGGGGTAAATTAATTTTTTTGACACCGAAGTCATCACCGCTATGACGTGAACGAAAACCCACGTACCAAGCGCAGACGGCTGCTGAAAAAACTAAAAGTACCCATTCCAATGACATTCAGTGTTTATCCTGTAGCGGAATTGCACGTAAATTTTCTATTTCTTTATTGGCTAATTTAAGCCGTTGTTTTAAACGATATACTTTAAGCTTGGCATTCAGCACCATCCAAAAACCGACGATCATGCCAGCCAATCCCCCGGCTATAAAAGAACAAATCACAACCAGAGATAAAGGATAATCATGCTGCCCAACATAATAATTTACGGTGACGAGATTAGAATTTAAAGTGGCGAAAGAAATGCCGATTAAGATCAGCAAGAAAAGAAAAATATAACTTAACATCCGCATGCCAAAACTCTCCTTATGGCGAATTACAAATAAAAAAACGGTATAGCCTTATTCAAGCTGATACCGTTTTCTCTACAGATCACTGGCAGATATAAATGCCTGGAATTTCAGGGTACAGAGATTATTTATCTTCTCCGTCTTCCGTGTTATTACCATTCATTTGTTCTTTCAATATATCTCCCAACGTAGTCTTTAACGGACTATCAGCTGATTTTTTCTTTTTCGCTGCTTTCGGTGTTGCTTCAGCACCAGCTGCTGCTTTTTTAGAAGCGGCGGTTTCTTTCGTTTTCATTGAAAGCGTAATTTGATGAGTCTTACGATCCGTGCCTGTTAATTTAGCTTCAACTGTATCACCGACATTAAACGTTTTGTCTTGCACTACATCTGTTGCACGTAGAACACCGCGAACATTTTCAGCAAGCTCAATCACATAAGCTTTTGCATCTGCTTCAACTACTGTGCCTGATACTTGTGATCCTTTTTCATTTTCGTTTAAATAACGAGTGACTGGATCATCCGCTAATTGTTTTAAGCCTAAAGAAATACGTTCACGTTCAGCATCAATCGTAATGATGATAGTTTCCAACTCATCATTCTTTTGGAACTGACGGATTTTTTCTTGAGCTTCGGCTTCATTCCAAGAGATATCGGAAAGATGGATTAAGCCATCGATACCGCCATCCAAGCCAATGAATACACCGAAATCGGTAATCGATTTAATTTTACCAACGATTTTTTCACCTTTTTGGTGGCCTTTAGCAAACTCTTCCCATGGATTTGCTTGGCATTGTTTCATGCCTAGGGAAATACGTCTGCGATCGCCGTCTATGTCTAATACAATAACATCGACTTCTTGACCTAAGTGAACGACTTTATTTGGATTAACGTTCTTATTAGTCCAATCCATTTCTGAAACGTGGACTAAACCTTCGATGCCTTCTTCAAGTTCAACGAAGCAACCGTAATCGGTAATATTAGTGACTTTGCCAGATAATCGTTTGCCAACTGGGAAACGCTCAGCAATATAAGCCCATGGATCATTACCCATTTGCTTTAAGCCTAAAGATACCCGTGCATTATCGCGGTCAATTTTAAGAATTTTAACTTTGATTTCATCACCAATCGCGAGAATTTCGCTTGGGTGTTTGATACGTTTCCAGGACATGTCAGTAATATGTAACAAACCATCAACGCTACCTAAATCAATAAATGCGCCGTAATCGGTAAGGTTTTTGACTATGCCTTTGACTTCATCGCCTTCATTTAAGTTTTCTAATAATGTTTGGCGCTCAACGCTATTTTCAGCTTCCATCGCAGAGCGTCTGGAAACAACAATATTATTACGTTTAGCATCAATTTTAATAACTTTGAAATCAAATTCTTTGCCTTCTAGAGATTCAGGGTCTCTGACAGGTTTAACATCAACCAAGGAGCCTGGTAAGAATGCGCGGATTTTATTAACTTCAACGGTGAATCCGCCTTTAACACGGCCTTGGATTACACCACGTACGGTTTCTTTATTTAAATAAGCTTGTTCTAAGTCAAGCCAGGATTCTAAACGCTTCGCACGTTCACGGGAAAGACGTGTAGCGCCAAATCCATCTTCTAGGGTTTCTAGAGCAACTTTAACTTCGTCTCCAACTGATACTTCAATTTGACGATTTTCATTATAAAATTGATCAATTGGAATATAAGATTCGGATTTCAATCCAGAGTTTACAACCACAAAATCAGATTCAATACGTTCGATTACTGCGGTGATGACGGTCCCTGGGACCATGGGGGTTTCTTTTAGACTTTGCTCAAACAACTTTTGAAAACTATCAGCCATATTACTCTCTAAGAACAGGTTAGTTAATAAAAAAACGATACTAGGTTGCCCCGTATCGTCGCCATTCCGACAAAATAGCCCCCACTACTTCTTCTATAGTGAGATGATCCGTATCAATACAAATCGCATCATCTGCCGGCTTTAAAGGGGCTACTGGGCGCTCTTGATCTCTTTTATCGCGCTCATATAGCTCCTGAATAAGGTCGCTTAGGTTAACATTAATACCTTTTTCCTTCAACTGATTATAACGGCGCTCTGCCCGCTCTTCTGGGCTCGCTATTAAGAAGATTTTTAACTCAGCATCAGGGAACACCACCGTGCCCATATCGCGCCCATCGGCAACGAGACCCGGAGGCTCTTGAAAAGTCCGTTGGCGGCTTAATAAGGCTTGTCTTACTGAGGGGAAAACACTGACTTTTGAGGCGGCATTGCCCATTTTTTCAGTACGAATAACATCCGTAACATCTTCACTTTCCAGCAAAACTTCAGGCGGCATGCCGGTTTCAGTTGCAACGAATTGTACGTCTAAGTGTTCAGCCAATATAGCTAAAGAAGGTTCATTATCCAGAGCCACCCCATGTTTCTGAGCCGCTAAAGCGAGCACTCTATAAAGCGCTCCGCTATCTAATAATTGCCATCCCAATTGCTTTGCTACTAACTGACTGACGACTCCTTTACCTGTTCCACTCGCCCCATCAATGGTTATGACGGGCTGTTTTTGACTCATTCCTCGCCTTCCCCTTTAAGCGTCGCAATTCTTTCTATGCCCACTAGCAATTCGCCATTGGTTAAACTAATTAAACGCACCCCTTGCGCATTACGGCCTACCAGTGAAATTTCTTTCACGTGGGTTCTAACTAAAGTGCCCTTATTAGTAATCAACATGACTTCATCTTCTGGATTAACTTGTATAGCACCGACCACTTGGCCATTGCGCTCACTCACTTGAATAGCAATAACGCCTTGTGCTGATCGTCCGGTTAATCGATGGTCATCCATAGGAGAACGTTTACCATAGCCCTGTTCAGTAGCGGTTAAGATATCCCCTTGTTCGGATGCAACGATTAAAGAAATAACACGCTGTCCTTCTTGCAACTTAATACCACGCACCCCACGAGCCGTTCGACCCATGCAGCGTACTTCATCTTCAGAGAAGCGTATAACTTTCCCTGCATTAGTAAATAACATCACTTCTTGTTTGCCATCGGTAATGGCAACACCAATTAATCGATCCCCATCAGCTAACTCAACCGCAATGATGCCATTGCTACGAGGACGAGAAAAATCAGTTAAAGCCACTTTCTTCACAATACCTTGCGCTGTGACCATGAACACAAATTGATTTTCTTGGTATTCACGAACCGGCAAAATAGCATTAATTTTTTCATTTTCAGAGAGTGGCAATAAATTAATAATCGGTCTGCCACGAGAATTACGTCCAGCTTGTGGAAGTTGATAGACTTTAAGCCAATAAACTTTACCGATATTAGAGAAACATAAAATCGTATCGTGACTTTGTGCGACTAATAAATAATCCACAAAATCTTCTTCTTTGACGTGAGTGGCAGATTTTCCTCTGCCGCCTCTGTGTTGTGCTTGATATAAAGAAAGTGGCTGAGTCTTGATATAGCCTTCATGTGACATGGTCACGACCATTTCTTCTTTAGGAACTAAATCTTCCATATTGAAGTCGCCCGCATCTTCAATAATTTCGGTGCGTCTTGCATCGCCAAACTCTTCTCTGATTGCTAATAATTCATCACGAATCACTTGCATCAAGCGGGTCGGGCTTGCCAATATCTCATTTAAATCTTGAATTAAAGCCTGTAAGTCTTTGTGTTCACTAGTAATTTTATCTTGCTCTAGCCCTGTTAAACGATGCAAACGCATTTCTAAAATAGATTGAGCTTGCTCAGGCGATAAATAATAACCATCATCCGCCAATCCATAACGAACTTGAACCATAAGCTCGCCTTCTCGTTCAACTCCCACACGGGAAAGCATCGCTATCACTTTTGTAGGCTGCCAAACTTGTTTCATCAAAGCCGCTTTTGCCTCATGAGGATCTTTGGCTTTCTTAATTAAAACGATCATTTCATCAATGTTAGCTAGAGCAACCGCTAAACCTTCTAAAATATGCGCTCTTTCTTTTGCTTTTCTTAAATCAAAAATAGTGCGGCGGGTAACTACTTCGCGACGATGACGAATAAACGCATCAATCATCTCTCGGATATTTAAAACTTTAGGTTGGCCATCAACTAAAGCCACCATATTGATACCAAATACGTTTTGTAATTGGGTATGCACATAAAGATTATTGAGCATGACTTCGTTGTTTTCACCACGACGTAACTCAATCACCATACGCATGCCATCTTTATCAGATTCATCGCGTAAATTAGTAATACCTTCAATTTTCTTTTCTTTGACTAATTCCGCTATACGCTCAATTAATCTCGCTTTATTCACTTGGTAAGGAAGCTCGGTCACAATAATGCGTTCTTTACCGGATTTTTCGTCGGTTTCTATATGAGTACGGCCACGAATGACGACACGGCCACGACCTGTTCTGTAGCCCTCTACAATGCCGCTTCTGCCATGAATAATCCCCGCCGTTGGAAAATCTGGACCCGGAATGAATTGTAAAATTTGCTCAATCGTAAGCTCAGGATTATCAATCATCGCAATACAAGCATTAACGACTTCAGTTAAATTATGCGTTGGGATATTAGTGGCCATCCCTACAGCAATTCCTGAGGAGCCATTAATTAATAAATTGGGAACCTGAGTAGGTAATACAACGGGAACCATTTCGGTTTCGTCATAATTAGGGACTCGGTCTACGGTTTCTTTTTCAAGATCAGCCAACAAACTATGGGCCAATTTAGACATACGAACTTCGGTATAACGCATAGCAGCAGGCGAATCACCATCCACTGAACCGAAATTTCCTTGGCCATCGACTAGCATATAACGCATAGAAAAATGTTGCGCCATACGTACGATAGTATCGTAAATAGCACTTTCACCATGAGGATGGTATTTACCAATGACATCACCCACGATACGGGCTGATTTCTTATGGGGCTTATTCCAATCATTACTTACCTGGTACATAGCATAAAGAACACGTCTATGCACAGGCTTCAGACCATCGCGCACATCAGGCAATGCCCGCCCGATAATAACGCTCATGGCATAATCTAAGTAAGATTGTTTTAATTCATCTTCTAGGCTTACTTTTTGGATCTCTTTTGCTATTAGGTTTTCCATAGGAATTTGATTTTTTCTTGCATGATTATCGACGCAAAATTATAGCATGTTCAGTGCCAATCACACAGGGTTTTTTAGGGCCCGTCGCAGTATTTTACCCACATTGGTTTTAGGCAATTCTGTCCTAAATTCTACGTGCTTTGGTAACTTATAACCGGTCAGCATTTTACGACAGCCTTCGATGACATCATGAATGGTTAAATTAGGGTCATTTTTAACAATAAAAGCTTTCACCGCCTCACCCGATCTTTCATCTGGAACGCCTATCACCGCCGCCTCATGCACCCCCGGAATTTGCATCAAAATATCCTCAATTTCGTTGGGATAAACATTAAATCCGGAGACTAAAATCATGTCTTTTTTTCGTTCTAAAATACGCACAAAGCCCTCAGGGTTAATGAGAGCAATATCTCCTGTTAATAACCAACCGTCTTTAGTAAAGACTTTCTCTGTTTCTGCAGGATTATTCCAATAACCTAACATGACTTGCGGGCCTTTGACCGCCAACTCACCGGGTTGATTGACAGAAAGCTCATGCCCATCATCATCGAATATGCAAATATTAGTCGAGGGGATAGGTAATCCTACTGTCCCATTGTAATCTTGCAAATCAGGGGGATTAATTGTCACAGCGGGAGATGTCTCAGTTAACCCATAAGCTTCCAATAAAACACAACCAGTCATCGTTTTCCAACGCTCAGCCACGGCTTGCTGCACTGCCATTCCACCGCCTAAGCTTAATTTTAGTTTTTTAAAATTCAATTTTTTAAACTTACGTTGCTTGGATAAGGCATTAAAGAGCGTATTCACTCCGGTGATCGAGGTAAATTCAAATTTTGCCATAGAAGAAATCGTTTGTTTCAGATCGCGAGGATTAGTGATTAAAACATTCAACCCGCCTTCTTTGAAGAGCAGCAATCCATTCGCTGTCAACGAAAAAATATGATAAAGCGGCAAGGCGGTAATCACAATTTCTTTGCCGTGCTTAAAAATACTCTGTAACCAAGCATCGGCTTGGAGAATATTTGAAACTAGATTACGATGCGTCAGCATGGCCCCTTTTGAAACTCCCGTCGTCCCACCCGTATATTGCAACAAAGCAAGATCTTCCGAGCGCACCTCTACCGGCTGCAAAGTCAGTGTTTTTCCCCTGCTTAAAGCACTCTTAAAAGTTTCCATTTTCTTAATAAAATAGGGCGGAATTTTTCTTTTTAGATATTTAAGATAAAAATGAATAAAAGTAGCTTTCATGGGCGGGAAAAAATCACCCATCTCTGTAACAATCACATTTTTTAAAGCCGTATGTGTCATGGCGTCTTGAACGGTTTTCGCAAAATTTTCTAAAACAATAATCGTCTCTGCACCAGAATCTCTTAGCTGATGGACTAATTCAGGCGCCGTATACAAAGGATTCACATTAACAACGATTAACCCCGCTCTTATTGCACCAAAGAACACAATAGGGTATTGCAAAACATTGGGCAGCATAATGGCAACACGATCGCCTTTAGAAAGCTTTAATGCTTGCTGAAAATAAGCCGCCATCGCGCGCGAATAACTTTCAACCTCACTAAAGTTAAGCGTTGTTCCCATATTATAAAAAGCAGGACGATCAGGGAAAGACCAGCAAGTTTCTTCAAATATTTGGATCAGGGATTGATAACGATCTGGATTGATCTCTGCGGGTACATCTTTAGGATAATGTTTTAACCATATCTTTTCCAAAATGTAATCCTTTACTTAGGAAGTGATTGATCGGGACGACCGGATTTGAACCGACGACCCCTTGCGCCCCATGCAAGTGCGCTACCAGGCTGCGCCACGCCCCGAATGGCCCATAAGATAACCTTAAGTTGCCAAAAATTCTAGGACATTTTCAAGATCGGCAATTATTTTTTTAACGACAGCATCTTTCTCTAGTGGCTTACGAGTTTCTTTGGGGTTTTCTTGCAGCTGAATTCGGGCGCCTTCTAGGGTGAATCCATCCTGATAGAGCAATTGACGAATTTTTCGAATCGCCATGACATCTTCATACTGATAAAACCTTCTATTACCACGACGTTTAGCAGGTTTTAATTGTAATGGAAACTCTTGCTCCCAGTAGCGCAATACATGTGGTTTAACCGCACATAATAAACCCACCTCGCCAATGCTAAAATAGCGTTTATCGGGAATGGGTGGAAGCAAATGGGTTGCTAACTTACGTTGCTCACTCTTTATCGCGCTGGTCATCTTTGGCTTTCTTCCCTGCATGAGACTCTACTCGAGCCCTCAGTTTTTGACCGCTGCGAAAAGTCACCACTCGACGAGCTGTCACAGGAATCACTTCTCCTGTTTTTGGATTTCGTCCGGGTCGCTCAGCTTTATCATGTAATTCGAAATTGCCAAAGCCAGACAGTTTCACATGTTGTCCAGTTTCGAGTGCTTTACAGATTCTTTCAAAAAACGACTCAACAATTTCCTTGGCCTCTCGCTTGGTAATACCAATCTGTTGGAACAGATTTTCAGCTAACTCTGCCTTTGTTAATGTCATATCTTAGCCCCTTAGTTCAGCAGCAAATCTAGTTTTAAGAGCAGCAATGATTTGGTCCATCAATTCTGCAATCTCTTCATCTATAAGAGTACGTGAAGAATGTTGCAGCGTCAAAGCCAAAGCCACACTTTTTTGATCCGCCGTAATTCCTTTTCCTTCATATATATCAAATACGTAGACTTCTCTTAAATACGTACCTGCTACCTCTTTGATTGTATCTGAAATTGCCTGAACTGGTACAGCCTTATCAATCAATAGGGCCAAATCCCTTCGAATTTCGGGGAACTTTGAGATCTCTTTAGCTTTAGGAATAGGAGTTTTTAGCAAGGGTTCTAGGGCCAATTCAAATAGGTAAACTTTGCCCTGAATATCGAGTTTTTGTGCTAACTCTGGGTGTAATGCCCCCATGATGCCTATCGCTTGATCCTCATGATAAATCATAGCCGTTTGACCCGAATGCAAAGCGGGATGGCTTCCTGGTTTAAAGCTTAAATCTGCTAAACTTTCTAAATCACCCTTAAGATCAAAAAAATCTGCTACGCGATCTTTTATTCCCCACTGTATAGGATAAGCATTCCCACAAATTAACCCAGCAAGCGTCGGCTCTTGTTGTTTAAGAAATCTTAAACCCGTCTCAAAAATTCGTATTCTAGTCTGTTGGCGGTTCTGGTTATAAAGCAGTGTATTAATCAAACCCGGCCAAAGAGAAGTTCGCATGGCTACCATATCAGACGTAATAGGGTTTACTAAACTCTTAGGGGTATTATTAGGGTCCAATAAAGTCTGTAATTCTGGCGCTATAAAACTATAAGTAATCACTTCTTGGTAACCTAAATCACAAAGAGAATGACGCAACGCATTTAAAGTAATTTTATCTTCAGGGCAAGGCGCACACGATAATTGGACTGTGGAAAGATGACAAGGAACTTTATCAAAACCGTAAATCCTGACGATTTCTTCAATTAAATCGACCTCCAGAGCAATATCAGGGCGACGGGTCGGAACTGTTACGGACCACCCTTCTTTTGTTTTTTTACACTCAAACTCTAATCTTTCTAAAATAGATATTATTTCTTTATCTTCTATTTCAAGACCTAGAAATTTAGCAATTCTTGCTTTTCGTAAAGAAATAACAGGTTTGTGAGGTAAGGCATCTTCATTCATTCTCTCAACAATAGGACCCGCTTTGCCGCCTACTATTGGTAACAATAATTCTGTAGCCCGTTCAATGGCTAAATGTTGAATATCGGGATCAATGCCCCGCTCATAACGTTGCGAAGATTCAGAATTGAAATGATAAAACCGCACCGCTTTTGCAATGGTTGCAGAATTAAAATAAGCGCTTTCTAAAAAGATATCTTGAGTTAATAAAGTAACACCCGAATCCATCCCGCCCATAACGCCCGCGATGGCTAAAGGTTTTTCGCGATCGGCAATGATTAAAGTATCTTTGGTTAAATCAGCCGTATTTCCATCTAATAACAATAAGCTTTCGCCTTTATTCGCAGTGCGAACACAAATGCCGTCTTTAATTTTAGATAGATCAAACGCGTGCATGGGCTGGCCTAATTCCAACATGACATAATTCATCACATCGACGACGGGTGAAATACTACGGATACCGCTACGACGTAATCGTTCTTGTATCCAAATGGGCGTGAGCGCATCGGCTTTAATACCCTTAATCACGCGTCCCACATAACGCGGGCATTCAACTTGCGCCTGAACTTCCACTGCTAAAGTATCGGAAAGTAAAGGTTTTATTTTTTTAGTCGCGATAGAATTTAATTTCGCGCCGGTTAAAGCAACTATCTCTTTAGAAAGTCCTAGCACACTCAAACAATCCCCGCGATTGGGGGTAATATTAATATCTAAAATCTGATCTGATAAATGCAAATAATCCCAAACTGCGGCGCCTAAAGGTGCGTCGATGGGTAATTCTTGTAGACCCGTAGATTCATCGGCCAACCCTAAATCTTTTAATGAACACAGCATACCCTGTGATGCCACACCACGAATTTCAGTTTTTTCTATTGTTAAATGAGGCAATTTTGCGCCTTCTGTCGCAACAGCGACTTTCATTTCTTCCCGTACATTTTTAGCTCCGCAAACAATACTTAATTTATTGTCTCCGACATTGACTAAACAAATATTTAATCGATCCGCTTGGGGGTGTTTTTCAAATGTTAATATTTGCCCTACGATAACATTAGAAAATTTTTCCGCCACAGGAGAAACACTTTCTACTTCAAGACCTGACATCGTCAGTTTTTCTGCAAGTTCATCACTTGTTAAAGAGGGATTAACCCACTCTCGTACCCATTGTTCACTGATTTTCATAACTTAAAACTGCCTTAAAAAACGCAAATCATTTTCAAAAAGAGTGCGTAAATCATTGATGCCATAACGCAACATTGCTAAGCGATCAAGACCCATACCCCACGCCCATCCCGTATAACGCTCACTATCGATATCCACATGTTTTAGTACATTAGGATGAACCATCCCACAACCTAAAATTTCAAGCCAACCTGTGTTTTTGCAAATCCTGCAACCTTCACCTTTACAGTTTTGACATTGCATATCGACTTCTGCTGAGGGCTCTGTAAACGGAAAATAAGAAGGTCTAAATCTCACTGGCAAAGATGTTTCAAAAAATGCTTGTAAGAATTCGGTTAACATTCCTTTGAGATCAGCAAAGCTCACATTCTCGCCTATCATTAAACCTTCGAGTTGATGAAACATAGGCGTGTGCGTTAAATCAAAATCTCTGCGATAGACTCTTCCCATCGCAATCATACGTAATGGCGCTTTAGTTGCTTTCATTGTACGTATTTGTACGGGGGACATATGCGTTCGCAAAAGCGTACCATCTGCAAAATAAAAAGTATCTTGCATGGCACGGGCTGGATGTAACTCGGGAATATTTAATGCAACGAAATTGTGATAATCATCTTCAATTTCAGGACCATCTAAAACCATGAAACCCATTTGGGTAAATAAAGTTTCTATGCGTTCACGTACTTTAGTTACTGGATGTAAACTGCCGCCAGATTGACGACGACCCGGCAAGGTAACATCAATAGTATCTTTGGCTAATGCAGCTGCAATTTGATTTTTTTGTAGATGCTCGGTGCGCTCTTCTATTAGTGTTTGAATTTTTACTTTTACATCATTAACTTTTTGACCGGCCGCAGGTCTTTCTTCAGGCGACAATAGCCCAAGACCTTTGAGAGATTCTGTTAGCTTCCCTTTTTTCCCTAGATAATGCACACGAGCATCATCTAAGCTCTTTAAATCGGAAGCTTCAGCAATAGCTACCGTCGCTTCACGCAATAAGCTTTCTAAATCAAGCATAATTTTTCCTGACTGATTTTAATTTTTATCTGAAGGGGTATTTTAAACACATTTGTCATCCCCGCGAAAGCGGGGATGATGATGGACTGGAACTTTTTATGCAGCTAGCTTAGCTTTAGCTTGCTCAACCAATGATGCAAATGCTGCTTTATCGCGAATCGCAATATCAGACAACACTTTTCTATCGATGGTGATTTCCGCTTTCTTAAGGCCATTCATGAAAACGCTATAAGACATTCCGTGCTCACGAGACGCTGCGTTAATACGAGCAATCCAAAGGGTACGAAAAGTACGTTTCTTCTGACGACGGTCACGATAAGCATATTGAGCGGCTCTAGTGACTGCCTGTTTGGCGGCACGAAGCACACGGCTACGGGCACCATAGTACCCTTTCGCTTTGGCTAAGATTTTTTTGTGTCGTGCGCGGGCTGTTACGCCTCTTTTAACTCTTGGCATGTGACATTACCTCTATTAAGTTTGAACTAAGCTCTTCTGTTGCTTCGTTCCTCTACGTTTTCTAGGGGAACCAGGCATCATACGAGATATCGACAACATATCGGAATCACACACTTGTCCGGTACCGGAACTTAAGTGGCGCTTACGCTTTTGTGATTTACCGGTAAAATGGTGACTGCGGTTAGCACAACGGTGCTTAAACCCGTTTTTAGTTGCTCTAAAACGCTTAGCAGCCCCACGGTTGGTCTTTAACTTTGGCATTTCAATAATACTCCAGGTCTATAAATCTTAAGTCTTTTTTGGCCCAAGCAGCATAATCATCTGTCGGCCTTCCATCTTCGGTCTTTGTTCGACGACCGCGTATTCTAGCAGATCTGCTACTATTCTATCCATCAATTGCATACCTAATTCTGGATGGGACATTTCTCTGCCTCTAAACCTTAAGGTTACTTTGGCTTTGTCCCCGCCCGTTAAGAAACGAATCAGGTTACGCAGTTTCACTTGATAATCCGCTTCTTCCGTCGCTGGACGTATCTTTACTTCTTTGATTTGAATCTGTTTTTGTTTCTTTTTAGCTTCCGCTTTACGCTTCTTTTGTTCGTATTCGTATTTACCGATATCCATGATTCGACAAACTGGCGGTTTGGCATCGGGTGACAACTCAACAAGATCTAAACCCGCTTCTTCGCTCATGCGACGGGCTTCTTGAATTGAAACAACTCCTACTTGATTGCCTTCATTATCCAGCAATCGAACTTCAGGGACTCTTATTTCGTCGTTAGTCCGTGGTCTTTTTTCAGTACTAATTAGCCATTCCTCCTAGTGAATTCGGCCTTTCTTCGCGATTTCAGCGTTAATTAAAGCCAGAGCCGCTTCCATACTATGGATCCCCAGGTCTTCACCTCGTTGGGTACGTACAGAAACAGTATTCGCTTCAGCCTCACGGTCCCCCACTACCAATAGATAAGGGACACATTGTAAAGTGTGTTCGCGGATTTTATAGCTGATCTTCTCATTTCTCAAGTCCGATTTTGCTCTTATGCCTTGATTTTTCAGGAATCCCACCACTTTTTCGACATAGGGGGTCTGTTTATCGGTAATATTTAGTACAACTGCCTGAACTGGCGCTAACCAAACTGGGAATTTACCCGCATAATGCTCGATCAAAATCCCAATAAATCGCTCCAAAGATCCAAAAGCCGCCCTATGTAACATGACAGGGACCTTTTTGCTGCTATCTTCGCCTATATAATAAGCCTCTAGCCGATTGGGCATATTATAGTCTAATTGTAGGGTCCCGCATTGCCACATACGACCTATACAATCTTTTAAGTGAAATTCAATTTTAGGACCATAAAAAGCCCCTTCTTTGGGTCTTACTTCAAAAGCTAAGCCCGCGTGTTTTAAAGATTCGGATAAAGCTTTTTCAGCGTGATCCCACAAAGCATCATCCCCCAAGCGTTTATCAGGACGAGTTGCTAAACGAATGGTTAAGTTTTCTTCAAAACCAAAATCTTTATAAACATCTAATAAAAGCTGGATAAATTTATAAGACTCTTCTTGAATTTGATCTTCTCGACAAAAAATATGCGCATCATCTTGCGCCAACTGCCGAACACGCATCAGACCATGCATAGCGCCTGAGGCTTCATTACGATGTAAATTACTAAATTCAGCATATCGAATCGGTAAATCTCTATAACTTCTTAAGCCATTTTTAAAGACTTGAATATGACAGGGACAATTCATAGGCTTAATAGCATATTGAGAATTTTCCGTATCAACGATAAACATATCATCTTTAAAAAGCTCTGCATGGCCTGATTTTTCCCACAAAGAAATATCTACTAATTGTGGGGTTTGAATTTCTTGATAGCCGTCTTGCAGAATTTTTTGGCTCATGTATTGTTTAATTTGTTGGTAAATAATCCAGCCATGGGGATGCCAAAATATCATGCCTGGCGCTTCTTCTTGTAAATGAAAAAGATCCAAATGCTTCCCAATTTTTCTATGATCACGCTTTTCAGCTTCTTCAAGGCGGGTTAAATATTCATCTAAAGACTTTTTGTCATTCCAAGCGGTGCCATAAATCCGTTGCAGCATTTCGTTATTAGAATCACCGCGCCAATAAGCACCGGCGACTTTCATTAATTTAAATATTTTCAATGCGCCTGTCGTTGGCGTATGAGGACCACGGCATAAATCCGTAAAATCACCTTGTTCATAAATAGTCAGGGTTTCGCTCCCTGGAATATCTTCAATAATTTTAGCTTTATAAATCTCCCCTAAATCACGGAAAAATTTAATTGCCTCTTCTCTTTTAATTTCTTTGCGTACTACTGGAATATTTTTAGCAGCTAATTCATGCATTTTTTCTTCTATGCGCGCTAAATCTTCTATGGAAAAAGTGCCTTCTTGATAAGAAAAATCATAATAAAACCCATCTTCTATCACAGGACCAATAGTGACTTGAGCTTTAGGAAAAAGGGTTTTAACGGCATGCGCTAATAAATGCGCGGTAGAATGACGAATCACTTCTAAGCCTTCAGGGTCCCGACCGGTTACGATCACAAGATCTGAATCGTCTGAAATCACATGGGAAGTATCGACGAGTTTTCCATTCACTTTTCCAGCAAGAGCCGCTTTTGCTAAACCTGCACCAATACTAGCAGCGACTTCGGCCACAGTGACGGGTTTATCAAATTCCTTTTTACTGCCATCCGGCAAGGTAATCATAGGCATAATTCTTTCTCAAAAAAACTTCATCCCCCCAGTAGGCACGAATGGGATCGAACCATCGACCACCACCATGTCAAGGTGATGCTCTACCACTGAGCTACGTGCCTACTGGAGAGATGACAAAGTTGATGCGGGATCGTAGCATTAGCGTTCTTAGTCTGCAAGCAGTTATGATATGATAAATAGAACTAATTTTGCAAAACAAGGCTGTTTTTATGGAATATGAAGTCTCATCCGATGAGCATGGCAACCCCTACCTTAAAGTCGCGGTTTCAGATTATGCTCTGATCAGCAATCCTTTATTAAATAAAGGCATGGCCTTTACCCATAAAGAACGCGAAGAATTTAATTTATTAGGTTTAATCCCGCCCTATGAATCCACTTTAGAAATACAACGTGATCGCTCTTATGAGGCTTATAAAAGTAAGCCCTCAGATATTGAAAAATATATTTATCTACGGGATCTTCAAGATTCCAATGAAGTGTTATTTTATAATTTAGTCAGCACTCATATTACTGAAATGATGCCCATCGTCTACACACCAACGGTAGGTTTAGGATGTGAGCGTTATAGCCATATTTATCGTAGATCCCGCGGACTTTTTATTTCTTATCCGGATAAAAATTATATTAATAACATTCTCTCAAACCCACGTTTTAATAATGTTAAAGTCATTGTTGTTTCAGATGGCGAAAGAATTTTAGGTTTAGGGGATCAAGGTGCAGGCGGTATGGGAATTCCCATTGGCAAATTAGCCCTATATACGGCTTGCGCAGGAATTCATCCAGGCTCTACATTACCTATTTTATTAGATACCGGAACTAACAATCCCGATCTATTAAAAGATCCGCTTTATATAGGCTGGCATCATGAACGTATTCGGGGTGATGAATATAATGCTTTTATTGATACCTTTGTTAAAGCCGTTAAAAAAAGATTTCCGCATGTTTTATTACAATGGGAAGACTTCGCACAACAAAATGCAAATCCTTTATTAGAACGTTATCGCAATGAACTCTGTTCGTTTAATGATGATATTCAAGGCACTGCTGCAGTGGCTGCAGGAACTTTATTTGCCGCGATGAAAGTGACAAATATTCCTCTTACAAAGCAGCGCATTGCCGTAGTTGGCGCAGGTTCTGCGGGCTGTGGAATTAGCAGCTTATTATTGCAAGCCATGATCGATGAAGGTTTATCTGAAAAAGAAGCGCGTGCGTGTTTTTATTTAATTGATCGTCCAGGTTTGTTATTAGATGATATGAACGATTTATTTGCGTTTCAAAAACCGTTTGCGCAATCAAGAAATACTATTGCTCATTGGAAATTAGAAAATCAAAATGCAATTACTTTAAAAGATGTCATTAATAATTTGCACCCTACCGTATTAATTGGTGTCAGCGGTCAGCCTGGGATTTTTACCGAAGAACTTATTCGTGATATGGCAAAACATGTAGCTCAACCGGTTATTTTCCCTTTATCAAATCCCACTACTCGCGCTGAAGCTACCCCCGCTGATTTATTAAAATGGACTAACCATAAAGCAATCATTGGAACGGGTAGTCCCTTTCCAGGCGTCACACAAACGAATAATTCTTATATTTTCCCAGGAATGGGATTAGGCATTATGGCGGTTAAAGCAAAACATATTAGCGATAAAATGTTTATGGCGGCAGCAAAAGCTTTAGCCGCATCACCTACCACTAATCATTTACTTCCGCCACTAAGTGAAATTCGCGAAGTCTCTTTCAAAGTGGCGGTTGCAGTTGCAGAACAAGCAATTGCGGAAAATTTAGCTGAGGCACCAAAAAATAATAGTCTTGAAGTTTATATTCGAAGTTTGATGTGGAAGCCAGAATATTTACCTTATCGAAAAAAATAATCAAGCAAGACGCGTTTTATCAATTTCTTTAATTAAATCTCGAATTCGACCCGCTTCTTCGAATTCGAGTTTATGCGCATGTTCAAACATTTTTTTTTCTAATTGTTCTATCTTAGCCTCTAAAGCGCCAGGAGATAGAGCTAAATACTCTTCCGTTTTTTCCGCAACTTTTGGATAGAGTTTTCCGCGCGGTCTGTTAGGAGCATAAGCGCCTTCCATAATATCGCGCACGGCTTTTATGATTCCGACTGGCGTAATTCCATGCTCTTTATTATAAGCTTCTTGTTTTTTGCGGCGGCGTTCGGTTTCACTAATGGCTTTACGCATGGATTCTGTGATTCGATCCGCATATAAAATTGCTTTGCCATTAAAATGCCTTGCGACGCGGCCTATTGTTTGGATTAAAGCCGTTTCAGAGCGTAAAAACCCTTCTTTATCCGCATCTAAAATTCCAACTAAAGATACTTCGGGTAAATCTAAACCTTCGCGTAACAAATTAATTCCAACTAAAACATCAATGTTTCCCAAACGCAAATCGCGAATAATTTCTACACGCTCAACTGTACCAATATCAGAATGCAGATATTTAACTTTCACTCCGTGTTCTTCTAGATACTCAGCCAAATCTTCTGATAAACGTTTAGTTAAAGTAGTGACTAATACGCGTTCTTTCACCGCAACACGTTTATTAATTTCAGAAAGCAAATCATCGACCTGCATAGTGGCAGGACGCACTTCAACTTCTGGGTCTAATAAACCCGTAGGACGTGCAACTTGTTCTACTATTGCACCCGATTGCTCATACTCATAGGGGCTTGGTGTTGCTGATACAAAAATAGTTTGCGGTGAGCGTTTTTCAAATTCATCAAATCTCATCGGGCGGTTATCAAGAGCTGATGGCAAACGAAAACCGTATTCGACTAAAGTTTCTTTACGTGACCTATCACCGCGGTACATTCCACGCAATTGTGGGGTGGTGACATGCGATTCATCAATCACTAATAAAGCGTTATCGGGTAAATAATCAAATAAAGTAGGAGGCGGGTCCCCTGGATTTCGGCCGGATAAATATCTAGAATAATTTTCAATACCTGAGCAATAACCCAGTTCGTTCATTAATTCTAAATCATACATCGTACGTTGCTCTAATCTTTGCGCTTCGACTAATTTATTTAGACTACGTAATTCTTCTAAACGTATTTTTAAATCAATTTTAATGTGATCAATCGCACCTAAAACAGTTTCGCGTTTAGTAACATAATGTGATTTTGGATAAATCGTTAAACGCGGCACACGGCGCAGAATTTCGCCGGTCAATGGATCAAAGTAATAAAGATTTTCAATTTCATCGCCCATTAATTCAATGCGTACTGCATCTTTATCAGATTCAGCGGGATAAACATCAATGACATCTCCGCGTACTCTATAAGTTGCTCTATGCAAATCAACATCATTACGCGTGTATTGCAATTCTGCTAAACGTCTTAACAATTGTCTATGATCAATTTTATCCCCACGATCTAAATGCAAGACCATACTTAAATACATGCGCGGATCACCTAAACCATAAATCGCAGAAACCGTTGCAACAATAATAGAATCAGGGCGTTCTAATAAAGCTTTGGTCGCAGACATGCGCATTTGTTCGATGTGCTCATTGATCGCCGCATCTTTTGCAATGTAAGTATCAGAAGATGGAACATAGGCTTCTGGCTGATAATAATCATAATATGAAACAAAATATTCTACGGAATTTTCAGGGAAAAATTCCTGCATTTCGCCATAGAGCTGCGCCGCTAACGTTTTATTCGGCGCAAGAATTAAAGTAGGTCGCTGCACATCAGCAATAACATTCGCCAAAGAAAAAGTTTTCCCAGAGCCTGTTACGCCTAATAAAGTTTGATACATTAGGCCTGATTTTAAGCCTGTTATTAACTTTTTTATTGCGCCTGGTTGATCGCCGGCTGGTTTGAAATTTGAATGTAGTTTAAAGGGCATAATTTTAATAGCGTGCAATATTAAGGCTTTTATAGTACCATAAAGCCGTAACTATAAACACTAAGGAGTGAATCATGAGAAATAAAATTACAGTTATCTCTGCACTAGTGTTATCTGTTTTAGCCTCCCAAACCACTTTCGCCAACAACAATTATCCCTATGACAATGCAAAATTTGGTGTGGGATCAACACGTGGCACTGCGCAATGCACAATTTCAGGTGTGGATAATGCGACCGTATTAGTTTCCACTGATCGGGTCGTTGCTGATGGCTTTTGTTTAGGGGCGTCTGATGCAGTAGCAAATGGAAAAGTCGCTTTTAATTTAACCTCTTCTACTTCCATTAATAACTTTAATAAATATTGTTTTAAAATACAAAAAGATAAGTTTGATGAAGGAAAACTCACCGCTGAATTAACTTCAGGAAGTGGCGTAATTACTTGTAAAAGCAGCTGTGATCCTGATGCCATAATTTATGGTAATGGCAGCTCTTGCTAATTAAAAAATTTTTAGAACGTGCAATTTTAAAAATTTTATTGTAGGATAAATCCGTAACTACCACATAACAACAAAGGGGTGAATTATGAAATTCAAGACTAAGTTAGTGGTTCCAGTTGTACTCTCTCTATTAGCTTGCCAAGCGTTTGCAGACTCAAAAAGTGATGTAAATTTCAAAGGCTTAGGTTCTGGTAAATTCCAGTGCACTATCTCTGAAATTAATACCGGCATCTTTGAAAGCGGCCCTTTTAAAGTTAATATCGATACTGACCACGTGCAAATTCCTGGTTTTAATACAGGATCAGCTGACGTGACTTCAAAAGGCCATGTTTCAATTCCAATTACCCCTAACTCAACAGGGTTTACCAGTGAGACCTCTATCAACTCTTTTAATAAAACTTGTTTTTATGTACAGAGAGCGGATCAGAGTGATGGGGCTGTACACGTTTCACTAATAAATGGATCTTCAACAGGCAAAATAAATTGTAATGATAATTGTACAGAAGATTCTAACCCATACAAAATAACAGAGCCCGCGGGCTAGCATTGATTAAATTATAGGAAGGGGGTTTAGTTTGAGTATAGATTTAGCAACAAGGGTGCAACGAATTAAACCCTCCCCTACTTTAGCCGTTAGCGCCAAAGCCGATGAATTAAAAGCAGCCGGCAAAAAAATTATTAGTTTAAGTGTAGGCGAACCTGATTTTGATACGCCCGAACACATCAAAGAAGCAGCAATTAAAGCACTTAAAGATGGTCGCACAAAATATACTGCGGTTGAAGGCATTAAAGAATTAAGACAAGCCATTGTTGACAAATTTGCACGCGACAATCATTTAAAATACGATTTATCTCAAATTCTAGTTTCTTGTGGTGGCAAACAAAGTTTAATTAATTTGTTTCTGGCTCTTTTAAATGAAAAAGATGAAGTCATTATTCCAGCACCCTACTGGGTTTCTTATCCCGACATGGTCAAATTAGCCGACGGCACTCCCGTTATTATTGAAGCAGGCATTGATCAGCATTTTAAAATTACGCCTAAACAATTAGAAGCCGCTATCACGCCCAAAACGCGTATTGTTATTTTAAATAGCCCATCAAATCCAACCGGTGTTGCTTATTCAAACAAAGAATTAAAAGCTTTAGCGGATGTTTTATTAAAACATCCTAATATCATCGTCGTCAGCGATGATTTATACGAATACGCTATTTGGACCAAAGAACCTTTTAGTAATATCCTCATGGCCTGCCCTGAGCTCTATGACCGCTGTATTATAGTCAATGGCGTCTCTAAGGCTTATGCTATGACCGGCTGGCGTATAGGTTACGCCGCAGGTCCCGCAAGCATCATAAGCGCCATGAAAAAAATCCAATCCCAAAGCACCTCAAACCCAACCAGCATCGCCCAATATGCAGCCGTAGCTGCAATCAATGGCGATCAAAGTTGCATCGCCATGATGAATAAAGCTTATAAAGAACGTCATGATTATATTGTGAGCGAATTACAAAAAATGCCCGGCGTAAAAGTTTTACCTAGCGATGGAACCTTTTATTCTTTCCCATCTGTAGAAGAAATAATCAAAAATTCCAAAACCATCAAAAACGATATTGAATTTGCCGAATATTTACTCAATGAAGCAGAAATTGCCGTCATCCCTGGCTCCGCTTTTGGTTCTGAAGGCTATATTAGGCTTTCCTATGCAACCAGCATGGAAAATATCAAAGAATCAATGAGAAGGATGAAAGAAGCTCTCGCAAAACTGTAAAAAAATATTGACGGAGAGCCAAAGCAATATTAGTATCCTCTCCTATCTAGCACTATTCCCCGATAGCTCAGTCGGTAGAGCAATTGACTGTTAATCAATGGGTCACTGGTTCGAGTCCAGTTCGGGGAGCCAATATAATCAAGCAGTCGCCTTAAACAACACTTGTCACATATAAATGCGAATGATGTCCTTTAACCCGCCTCATTCTATCGTGGGGTTTTAAAATTATTTCGACATCTTGCCCAAGAATAATAAGAAACCTAATGAGCCTCTCAATAGAAAACCCTTCTAAACGCCCTCTTGCCAATGCAGAAATTTTAGGCTGATCAATTCGTAATTTTTCAGCGGCTTGTTTTTGATTTAATTTTTTATTTTTGATTAATGTATTAATCTTAAAAGCTAATTCAGCTTTTGCTAAATATTCTTCTGAATTCACTATTCCTAAATCTTCAAATACATTTCCACTGGAAGGTATCTTTTTAATGGGCTTTTTCTTTGCTGTCATACTTGCACCTCTCACAATGATTCTTTTAATCGTTTAATCCGATTCTTAATTAACGTTACATGTTCTTGTGGTGTTTTAATTCCTGTTTTTGATTTTTTTTGGAAAGCGTGGATCACATAAATCGCGTCCTTTAAATTAACAAAATATACAGCTCTATAAGTATTTTTATCATAGTCACTGACAATCTCATAAACCCCAGAACCACATCCTTTAAAAATTTTTGCTGCTTCATGGGTTTCGCCTTTTTGTGCAACATAGAGCGCATAACCCACTTCTCGCCTGACCTCCTCTGGGAAATTCAATAGATCCCTTTTACTACTACCCATCCACTCCAACTTTTTAATCATTTGACTATCCTTTTAATTATAACCTACTTATGCCAAAAATAGCATATATAATTTTACAACTATTCAAATTGGAGCTTTTAAGGTTAGAAACTTTGAAAAAAACCAAAATGGCTTTTTCTTATCTGGGAATCTGGGGATCACATCTCATATATTGTATTCAGACGATGTGGATACGCATTTTCTAATACTTTAGATCGCTGTTTTTTAGGTTTAAATATCCTAACAGAATCAGCAGAAAAATAATCCGGTTGAATAAGCCTATCAAGATAAGTCACTTCAGCCTTGCCTAAAACAGGTTTGGTTTCCGGTTTACGATTAAACGTTGTATTCACATCTTCGTAAACAACTGCAAACTTTTCACATAACTTTTTAAAACCTTTAACGTGACCTACACCATATACAATCACAGCCGTATCACAATTTAATCTTTCGGTAATAAGATAAGCATTACAAACAGCCTCTAATTCTCTTATCGATCTGAATTGAGAAGCATTGTCAGGTGTCATACCATAATGGGTATTGGCAGAGTAAAGAGTTGGGATTTGGCCTAAATAATGTAGCACCCTAATGCCGCCAATACGATAAAGCATCTCTTTTTGGGTATTGTCTAAATCTTCATAATAACTTGGCAATCCTTCGGGAAAAACAGCTAATATTAATTCATTACACGCTAAATAATCAGGAGAGGATGTGCTCTCATCACCTTTTGTGGCATCTTCAGAGATTATAGGTAAATGCATATATTTCACTAATTCTTGCGCTACTAGAAATTGAGATTGGCAAATTTCTTCTACATTTTGTGGACCTAACTTTTCTTCTGTTATTCCAAAATGTTCAAGATTATGCATTTGAGTTATATGAATCACTTTTTTTAAGGGTTTTTTTATAGGGGATTTTATCTGCTCACATGGGACTGGATTTGTTAGGTCGGTTTTTATCTGCTTACGTGAGACTGGATTTTGTAGGTCTATGTTGTCCCATCTAGCAAAAGACGTTAGTCGATGAAAAAATAGCATCTTTTTCCCCATATAGGTTATTTATCGTGACTTTATACTAACAAATGAATATTAAGGAAACCTTAAGGCTGAATCAAAATGTAGTAAAAATGTAACAAACCTAAGTAGATTTATAGGCAATTGTAGTAGGTTTAGATAGGATAGATTAAAGCTAAAGCATCACAAGATGTTGATTTTAATTAATATTTAATTTGACAATCCTGCCTGTTAATCAATGGGTCACTGGTTCGAGTCCAGTTCGGGGAGCCAATTATTCCGCTAAAGCAAAATCCCTTGAAAAAACAGGGGGTCAAGTACAAAATTGGTAGAGGTTTTAAAAAAATTATTAATTAGTGGCTAGATGATTGGCAAACCTATACCAATTTTGTACTTGACCCCCTTGTTTTTTAAATATTCGCGCATATCGAAAAAATGGGATATTGAGTGATTTTTGTAAAGGTTTACAAATGCTTGCTATAGCGGGAGCAGCTGTTAATGTAATATTACCTTTCAAGCTTATTTTATGTGTCATAAAATACTTTTTCTCATAGAAGGTTTAATGGGCCAATTATTTTTTATTTGGTAAATTATACTAAAATAAGCTTAAGATAATATTAAGAGAATTTTATGTATATAAGTTATTGATTTAATAACAATTTAGGTCATCATGAAGAATTCAATACAACTATTTGCACTGCTTATCTCATCACTTTGTTGTTTTAGCGCTAATGCTTCCAATACAGAGATAGCAAATACAGATCCATTAAAAGTTATTACTGTCGTCAAGAAAGCTGAAAGCTATATCAAAAAGAATGGAATAGAAAAGGCAATTATTGAGCTTAAAAATTCTGATGATATTGTTATTGGTAATTACAATGGTATGTTTTTTGTTTCCCCTCTACATCCTGAGCTAATCGGAAAAAATCAATTTAGCTATAAAGATCCAACCGGAGCCCTGGTTGTTCAAGAAGAAATTAATAAGGCTAAGGCAGGTGGTGGGTGGTTAAAAGGACGTTGGAGAAAAAATTCTCTCACTGGAAAATATCAGTGCAGAAAAATCTACATTCTTCCAGTCGCTAGGAATTATTTTATTGGTTCTTGGTACCACTATTCTTCGGACAAGCCGGGGGTTTGTTTAATTTGAAGGGGTTTTATAGTGGGTCTAGAAAAATTATTTCGCCAAGAGTAATGTGAAAAATGACTTGTTTTCGCTAACTAATAATAGGAGTTAACAACATCATGAATTCAATATCTAAAGTGACAGTAATTAGTTGTTTAATCGTAAGTATGAGTGGATGCAGTTCTATGGATAAACAAGATGGTGGAAGCGTTGCAGGCACTGTTGCTGGAGGTGTTAATATAAATTACCAAAAAAAATTAAGAGCCTTCTCTTAGAGTAGGCTTGTTACTTTAGGAGAATATTATGAAAACCTGTGCATTTTGTGGAAATGATTATAAGAAGGCTTTCGAAATAATCATAGAAGATAATAACTATTATTTTGATAGTTTTGAATGCGCCATTGCCAAGCTTGCTCCTATTTGTCAAAATTGTGGTTGCCGGATTATAGGACATGGGATTGAACACGAAAAAATTGGGTGCTTTTGTTGTTCCCATTGCGCGCGTAAATCTGAAATAAACGCCAATGCAAAAATAACTAACCCCTTAACCTAAACTTATTTCGTCTCTATATGTTTTAATTCATCTTCGATTTGCTCCAAATGACTTAATAGCAATATCCTCGCATTCTCTGAAAATTCTTGGCGAAGCGCTTCTCTATAATGATCTAATAATAAGTTTTCTCCTCGTTTAATGATTGCAATAAAAATGAGCAGATCGCCATTCATGCCCTTATTTTTAAGTTCCTTATACCATTTGTTGGTATTGCTAATTAAACTGTCCGCTTCTTCTGATTGTCCTCCCAAGGTTTCTACTTCATGTCGAATTTCATCAATCATTTGCAATCTTTGTTGATTAAGGTATGCAAAAAGAGGTTTTAAATTGTTATCATTGGTTGATTCCATGCAGACATCGTACCCATTAGCGCTTTCATATAAAAATCGCAATATATTATTCAAATAATCTGCTTTTTTTGTTTTAACCATTAAGGACAACGCCGCCGTTTGGATGTAATACTTGGCCACTCATAAAGGAAGAATCTTCACAGGCTAAAAACACATAACAAGAAGCCACTTCGTAGGGTTGCCCTGCTCTTTTCATCGGCACTTGCTCACCAAATTCTGCGACTTCTTCGGCAGAAAAACTCGCAGGAATGAGCGGCGTCCAAATAGGGCCGGGTGCGACAGCATTCACCCGAATACCTTGCTCAATTAATGATTGTGATAAT